>Ga0247727_10000095_pt1 | contig 190863 bp, 156 predicted proteins | sample WisWelCaveWW1625_FD_202498 | JGI IMG/M metagenome (GOLD analysis project Ga0247727, IMG submission 202498) | Biofilm microbial communities from Wishing Well Cave, Virginia, United States - WW16-25 | ecosystem: Environmental > Aquatic > Deep subsurface > Groundwater > Cave microbial mat... | reverse complement strand
GGCGCGGGCGTATGGACCGGAAGCACAAAGCTCACGGTCAAGTGGTCAAAGATATCTACGTCTATCCACTGGTGCGTGATGCCCGGCAACGGCTACGCGGAGATCTCACGCGGTAAACAAATACCTCATACTTTACACAGAGTTCAGCCTCAGAGCGGATCATCCTTCAGTACACTTACTGTCCAAGTGGTTACAGGTTGATTCGGTTGCAAATCCGATTCAGTACTATATGCCGTTCACGGATGACGGAGAACTGTTCTACGAAATCAAAGGGCGGTGTCATGTTAGATCAGCAACAAGCGGAACCATATCGCGAACGGACAGATCGAGTGTCGATATCGTCACTGATCGAAGCCGTAGTGCGAACGACGTTGTGACTTATGGCGGCCTTGCGTCTGTGCTCGTGGTCAGGGGTCAGCGTGTTCGCTGTGGTGAGGTAATCGGAAGCATTGAGGTCGGTCACCCATATCCTGAGAAGGCGAGGCTGCGTGTCCGATATACCCAGGGGGGCCGCGTGATTGACGCCCCCCCTGAGTTCCCAGCGCTCTTTCAATCAAACAAAGATAGCGGACAGAGGATCTATGCAGCCCTGTGTGCTAATTGTCATGAACGCCGGAATGTCTCCGTCATAGCAGATGGAAAACTTCCGTCTAGTGGTATGGTAGCAACTCCCGAGACTGTCAAAATGAGGATGCGCGCTGGCGGCGAATCGATGCCTCACTTTGGTGGGGTCCTTAGTGGGTCAGAACTTGATGCAGTGGTGTCGTTCATCTTGACTTTGAAGTGAGGGAAACACATTCTGCTGGTCTGTCGGATGCGCGTTAGCCCGGTGAGATTGTGTGGCGAGACTTGGGCCAAGCCCCTCTTGCGAGCCTCGTCAGAAGAATTCACGGTCCTGAACGAGCATAACAGGAACGATGACGGGGCACGCTTATGGGCTCATTCGGGAGCTGTTGGAGAACAAGAAGGCCGGGGAACTGGAAACAGAGCCGCGGGATGAAGCGGCCCGGCCTCACCCGAGCAGACGCGCGGCGGCGGCGTCGAGGAACCAGGCCACGCCTCGGCCGTGGTGGGAGACCATCTGCGCCGGGTACTTTTTCGGATCGTAGGGTTCTTCGAGAATCGCCCGCACCACCTCGCCCTTCTCCTCGCCGGTGGCGTAAAAGACCGTGTGCCGCGCCGCCAGCAGCACGCCCGGCAGCAGGGTGATGCGCCACTGGCCGAGCTTTTCCACCCACACAGCGGCGCAGAGATTCTCGCGGTCCTCCAGCAGCGGCTCGCCGGGGAAGAGGCTGGCGGTATGGCCGTCAGCGCCGATGCCGCGATGGATCACGTCGAAGTGAGGCATCTCCCCCAGGGCGAGCCCGAAGAAGGACTGGATGTCGGCCGAGTAGCGCCGCGCCGCCTCGTCCGGCCGCAGCTCGCCGGCGATGCGGTGCAGGTTGCGTTTCGGGATCCGTGTGGGCCGGGTCAGCCATTGCTCGGCCATGCCGAAGTTACTCTGAGGATCGCCCGGCGGCACGGCGCGTTCGTCCACCCAGAACAGGTGCACACGGTCCCAGGCGATTCCCGAGGAGGCGAGCTGTTCGAAGACCGGGCGGGGGCTGGCGCCGCCGGAGATGGCCAGCGAGGCGATGGGGCGGCCGGAGAGCGCTTCTTCCAGGCGCGCCTGGATGTGGTGGGAGCAGGCCTCCGCCGCCTGGACGGCGTCCGGATAGCAAAACCTGTGTACGCTCATGGACAGCGCCCTCACACCGGCGCCCCAGCCAGCAAATCCTTAACTACATTTTCATACACCGGATCGGCTCCGGGGATGCCGAGCTCCTCGCGCAACAGCTCGTAGTCGCCCGGGGTTTCCGTGGTCGTGCCGGCGGCTGTCATCGCATGCGGCTGATCGGCGAGGAACAGGGTGGCGGCGACCAGCGCGGATCGACGGGCTTCAGTGGGGGCTTCCCCGGTCCGCTCGAAACGGCATTCCAGCCCTGGCAGGCCGCGGCGCAGCCATGACTCCAAGTATCTTGCCTCCATCGGCACGCGCGCGCCGGCGTAGCCGATGAGGGCGCGGCGGAACTCGGCGAGCCGCTCGAGGTGCGCGGGATTCTCGAACAGCTCCGCGACCTGCTGGCGCCAGCTCGTCAGCCGCGTCCAGGCGAGATCGGCGAACCGGCGGACGCCGGAGGCATCGGCGCGCAGGTCGCGCAGCAGCGCCAGCGGGTCGGCGGCCTGTTCGGAATCGAGGATCACCTTGTCGGCCAGGGCGCACAATGGCCGGAACGCCGGATCGCCGGGCAACCGCGGCGAACGGCACCACAGCATCAGCGGAAGATCGGGCGCGGTCAGACCGCGGATCACGGGCGGCAGGTCGGGCAGGCTGGGCGCGGTCAGCGTGATCTCGATCTGCTCGCAGCAAATCTGCTGGCGTCGTCCGAAGGGCATCCAGCACTGGGCCAGAACGCGCGCCTCGATGGACGGCTCGCCGCCCTCGATCAGCCGCAGCACGATCGCGCGGCTGGGATGGTCCCGCATCAGCGCGGCCAGGGTTTCTCCCACTTCGGCATCGTCGGTCGAGCTCTCGCCGGCCACCACCAGCGTCATCGCACAGGCGCGCAGCACACCGGTCGATTCGCCGTTCTGCTGGCCGCCGAGCGTTGCCCACAGCTCCTCGAGCCGCTTGAGAAGTTCCTCCGGCCGAACGCGGGAGCTCATTTCAGGGCGTCCTCCAGGCGTGGCCGCGGCGGGCGAGCATTTCATCGGACTCCCGCGGCCCCCAGGAACCGGCGGCGTAGTTGGGAAAATCGGGTTTCCGCCGCGCCCAGTCGTCCAGGATCGGCTGCACGACCGCCCAGCTCGCCTCCACCATGTCCTGCCGCGTGTAAAGCGTGCTATCGCCGTTGAGCGCGTCTACCAGCAGCGTCTCGTAGGCGGAGGGCGAGCGCGCGCCGAAACTGGAACCGTAGTTGAAATCCATCGAGACCGGCCGCAATCGCATTCCGCTGCCGGGGTGCTTGGAGAGGAACCGCAGCGAGATGCCTTCCTCGGGCTGGATGCGCAGCACCAGCAGGTTCGGCCTGGTCCACGGGAGGCTGTCGTGGTTGTCGCCGGGGAAGACCGAGTGCGGAGCGGCGTGGAACTGGATGGCGATATCGGTCACGCGCTTGGGGAGGCGCTTGCCGCTGCGGATATAGAACGGCACTCCCGCCCAACGCCAGTTGTCGACGAAGAATGTCGCCGCGACGTAGGTGTCGGTGGAGGCCTGCGGGTCCACGCCCGGCTCCTGGCGAAAGCCCGGGATCTCCTCGTCGCCCACGCGCGCCGGCCCGTACTGGCCGGCAACGGCGTGCGAGGCCACTTCCTCCGGCTTCGGCACGCGGATCGAGCGCAGCAGCTTGGCCCGCTCGTCGCGAACCGACCGGGCGTCGAAAACCGCCGGCGGCTCCATGGCGACGGTAGCCATCACCTGGAGCAGGTGATTCTGGATCATGTCGCGCAGCGCGCCCGCCTCCTGGTAGTAGGCCCCGCGCCCCTCGACGCCGATCGACTCGGCGGCGGTGATCTGCACATGATTCAGGTAGCGGCGGTTCCACAGCGGCTCGAAGATGCCGTTGCCAAAGCGGAACGCCAGGATGTTCTGCACCGTCTCCTTGCCCAGGTAGTGGTCGATGCGGTAGAGATCCTCCTCCGCGAACACGCGCTGGAGGCGGCGGTTCAGCTCGCGCGCGCTGGCCAGGTCCGTGCCGAACGGCTTTTCCACCACCAGGCGGCGCCAGCCGTCGCCGTGCGCCAGCCCGGCGTCGCCCACGCCCTCGACGACGTGGCCGTAGTGGCTCGGCTGGGTGGAGAGATAGAAAAGCACGTTGCCCCCCGTCATTCGCTCGGACGACAACACCCCCAACCGGGCGGCAATCCGGGAATAGCAGGCCGGGTCTTTGATGTCGCCCGCTTCGTAATACAAGCCGGCGGCGAAGGTGCGCCACAGCTCCTCGTCGAACGGGGAGTCTTCCAGGAACCCGCGCACCGATTCGCGCATCGATTCGCGGAATCGCTCGTCGCCCATCATGGTGCGGGAATTCCCGATGACGGCGAACCCGGCCGGCAGGCGCCGCTCGTAGGCCAGACGGTAGAGCGCCGGCATCAGCTTGCGGCGCGTCAAGTCCCCGTTGGCGCCGAAGATCACCACCACGCAAGGCCGCGCGCGCTTCTCCAAACGCGCCGAATCCTCAAACGGGCTGCCCAGGGCCATGCCCTACAAAATAGCATGCGGTTGCCGCCAGGATCGCCGGGCGATAAGATAAATAGAGCCAACCAGATCCCGAGCCCTGTGGAGCCCGGGTGCGCCGTGCGAGCAAACGCAGCGAAAGGCGGCGCTTGCTTATCTCAATGTACAAATCGGATCAGAAAAAAGTCCTGGCGGTGGTGGACGACCTGTTCTTCACCGTCAAAATCAATGACGCCGCCAAGCGGCTGGGGATGGAGATCGAGTTCCTCAAGTCGGGCCAGGACCTGCTGGAGAAGGCCCGGCAGAATGCGTCGCTCATCATCCTGGACCTCAACGCGAACTCCGTCGCCCCGCTGGAGGTGATTACATCGCTGAAAGCCGATCCCGAACTGCGCCGCATCCGCCTGATCAGCTACCTCTCCCACGTGCAGGGTGAGCTGAAGCAGAAGGCCCACGAGGCCGGCTGCGACATGGTGATGGCGCGATCGGCATTTTCCCAGAACCTGGTGCAGCTCCTCAAACGCCATGCCGGCATCCTGTAGGGGACGGCCGTGATCGTGCAACGAGCCGCCGCCGATCGCGGCCGGTTCGACTTGGGCTGGCTGGACACGCGCCACACCTTCTCCTTCGGCGACTACCACGACCCGCGGCACATGCACTTCCGCAGCCTGCGGGTGATCAATGAAGACCGCGTCGCCCCCGGCGGGGGCTTTCCGACCCACCCGCACCGCGACATGGAGATCGTCACCTACGTGCTGGCCGGCGCGATCGAGCACAAGGACTGCATGGGGAACGGTTCGGTGATCGTTCCCGGCGATGTCCAGCGCATGAGCGCGGGCACCGGCATCACCCACAGCGAGTACAATCCGTCATCCGCCGAGACGCTGCATTTGCTGCAAATCTGGATCCTGCCCGAGCGCAAGGGACTCTCGCCCGGCTACGAGCAGAAGCGATTCGCGGACCAGGAGAAGAGCGGCCGGCTACGCCTGGTCGCATCCCGCGACGGCCGCCAGGGCTCGCTCACCCTTCACCAGGACGTGAATCTGTACGCGTCGCTTCTGGCCAACGACGAGGAGATTACTCACCAGCTCGATCTGGGGCGATTCGGCTGGCTGCAGCTTGCGCGCGGCTCGGTGAGCCTCAATGAGGTGGAGCTCGAAGCCGGCGACGGCGCCGCCATCAGCGGGGAGAGCGCTCTTCGTATCCGTGCGCGCGAGCCGGCCGAGCTGCTGCTGTTCGATCTCGGCTGATCCGCGCGCGCAAGAGGTAACTAGTTGAACCGAAAGGGCCTGCGCAAGAACCTTGACAACAGCCCCGGAAATTGATAGCGTTTATGATTCGTCGCTGTGATTTTTATGGACAGCGTCGTTATCATTCTCATCTGATGCACCGGCGCCCAACGGGTTGACTTGGGACCGGTTCACCGAAGGGTCGGATGAAACAGCAGTACTTCATAGTTGTTCTGGCGCACTCTCTCCACGGCCGGCTTCGCCGGGTCCACGTTTCCCATAAGTTCCTCTACGGTGCTCTGGCCTTGCTGGTGCTAGGCGGTCTGTCGATGTTCGGCGTGGTTTCCAGCTACGCCCGGATGGTGCTGAAGGTTTCCAACTACAATTCCTTGCGCGATGAGTTCGATACGCTGCGCGACCGCTACCAGAGGCTTCAGAAAGTGACTCGTCAGACCAACGAGCAACTGGCGACGTTGCAGTTGTTCGCCACCGAGGTGTCGCTCGCCTATGGCATCAAGCGCAAGCTGGAAGGCCCGCCGGAAATCTCCACCGAAGGCGCGTTGCTTCCCAGCTTCTCGGAATCGCTCGAGGAGTACAACTTCCTGAAGAGCGCCAACTATTCGCGCTTCTACAACAAGTACCCGCGGCTGTGGCACACCAACGTGCGGCCCAGCCTGTGGCCGGTCGCCGGACGTCTGCTGAGTTATTGGGGAATGCGCACGGACCCGTTCTCGGGCCAGGGCGCGTTCCACACCGGCGTGGACATTTCGGCGCCGCAGGGCATGTCGGTGAAAGCGGCCGCCGACGGCGTGGTGGACGTGGCCGAATATGCGGGCGCCTACGGGAAGCTCATCATCGTCAATCACGGCAGCGGCCTGCAATCCTTCTATGCCCACCTTTCCCGCTTCGACGTGATTGCCGGGCAGGAGGTACGGCGCGGGCAGATCATCGGCGGCACTGGCGCCACCGGCCGCGTCACATCCCCGCACCTGCATTATGAAGTTCGCCAGGCCGGCACCCCGATCAACCCCTACATCTTCCTGGCGCGCTCGCCTACCGGCGAAGAGACGTCGCGCGATCTGCCCTTCTGACCACCCACGGGTGCCGTCTCCGCCCTGGGGCGGAGCAGCGACCCGCAACCGGAGCAGTCAACTGTGAAATCGTCGTTGACTGGAGAGCACCAGCCACGCGGCCGGTTCCGTGATATCCTTCCAGGGAGGAGGTCCGCCGTGAATACATTCAAATGGCGCCTGCTGGCGGCCTGCACCGCAATGCTGCTGCTCACTTCCGCCTATCAGAAGATCAATTCGGCCGGGGTCATGACCGAGGCGGCCAAGACTTACCTGGCATCGCTCGCCCCCGAGCAACAGGGCGCCGCGAGCCTGCCGTTTGAAGGCGACGAGCGCCTGTTCTGGCATTTCGTTCCCGACAACAACATCCTGGACCGCTATAAGCGGCCGCGCAAAGGACTCACGCTGGGCCAGATGACTCCGGCGCAGAAACACCTGGCGAGCGCCCTGTTGAGCGCCGGCCTGAGCCAGCGCGGCTACATCAAGGCGTCCTCGATCATGAGCCTGGAGGACATTCTCCGGATGCTGGAAAAAGACACCGTCGGGCGACGCGATCCGGACAAGTACTATTTCAGCGTGTTCGGCGAACCGTCCGAGAACGGCGTGTGGGGCTACCGCGTGGAGGGTCACCACCTGAGCCTGCATTTCACCATCGTCAAGGGGAAGGTGACGGGAAGCCCGATGTTTCTGGGCGCCAATCCCGCCGAGGTCCGGCAGGGCCCGCGCAAAGGTCTCCGCGTGCTGGCGCGGGAGGAAGACCTGGGACGGGAGCTGATGAAGGCGCTGGACGCCGGGCAGGCGAAAATCGCGCTCGTCAGCCCGACCGCTTATAAAGACATCCTCACCGAGGCCTCGCGCAAGGCCGTGTTGCAGGGTCAGCCCGGCGGCCTGCCCGCCGGGAGGATGAACGCACGCCAGCGCGAGATGCTCCAGGCGCTGCTCGAGGAGTACGTGCACAATCTTCCCGAGCAGGTGGCCGAGACGCGGCTGGAGCAGATACGCAAGGCGGGCGCGAACCTGCACTTTGCCTGGGCGGGCTCGGTGGATAAGGGCACACCGCACTATTACCGCGTCGTGGCCCCCGCGTTCCTGATTGAATACGACAATTCGCAGAACGAAGGCAACCACATCCACTCGGTGTGGCGTGACCTGGAAGGCGATTTCGGCCTGGACCTTCTCAAGCAGCACTACGAAACCAGCCATCGCTGATCGCAGGAATGGGGAAGGCCGCTTGCTTACGCGCGCGGCTCAGTACGGAGCCGTGACCGAAGGGAGCGGTAGCCTTGGGGGCGCGGCATCGCCGCGGCGCGTGACCGCGCCGGCGCCTTTGGCATCCGGTGTTAGGATGGGAGAGATGGAGCGGGTAGCGCCCCGCGCCCGGGGCTGGACACGGCGGGCGTGGCTGGGCTGTCTGCCGCTGTCGACGGTCGTTGCTCGGGCGCAGACGGGGCAGCAGTTTCCTTCCGAGAAGATCCGGTTTGCCGACGCGGCGACCGAATTCGAAGTTTTCCGCCTGACCTCACCGAACTCCGCCAGCGTCCTGCCCGCCTATTACGGACGGGCCATTTCCGGGCGCGGCAATGTCCTGTTGTATGCCTCCGATCGTACCGGCTCCATGCAGGGTTTCGCCATGGATCCCAAGGCGGGAATCAGCCGGATGCTGACGCAGGCGTCCGATCTGGATGCCTCTTCGCTGACCCTGCTGCCCGGTGACCGCGATTTTTGCTATCTGGACGGGGGAGCTCTTTGGCGGGGGTCGTTGTCGGGCGCCCGGGGGCGCGAGGTCTACAGTGTGGAAGAAGGATACCGGCGCGGCACCGGGCTGGGTATCACCGTGGACGGCCGGCAAGCGTTTCTGGTGGAGGCGCGGGAAGGCCGGTCGCGACTGCGGATGATTGTGATGGGGCGGGGCACGGCGACCACGATTCTGGAGGCCGACGGCGATCTGCGCGACCCGATGCCGCGGCCGCGTCGCGCCGCCGTGCTGTATCGCACCGGCGACGGCGGCCTGGGGCTGGTGCATATGGACGGCGCCAACAACCGGCGTCTCAAGCTGGCGCCCGGGGGCCTCGGACCGGCCCAGTGGTCGCCCGACGGCCGGAGCGTGCTGTACCTGCTGGTCCCGGGCAAAGGGCTGAACAGCCTGCGCGAGTTTTTTCCCGACTACAACGAGGACCGGCTTATCGCGGTGACCAGCCAGTTCGCGCATTTCGGCTGCAATGGGAACGGCTCGGTGTTCGTGGGCGCCAGCGGCAGCCGCGCCTCGCCGTACATCCTGCTGCTGGTTCGCGTCGCCCGACGGGAGTTGACCTTGTGCGAGCACCGCGCCACCGACCCGGCCCAAGTGACGCCCATCTTCTCCCCGGACAGCAAGACGATCTATTTTCAGAGTGATCGGGATGGCCGCCCGTCGATCTACTCGATGGCCGTGGACCGGCTGGTGGAACCGATCGAGACCTGACGCCCGCGCGGCGGAAAACGGCTCCCTCGCGCGAGGCCGCTACTGGATCGTGCTGACCCTCATCGGGTCGAAATCGAAGCCGCGGGGTGCGCGCTTGGACAGCTTGCGATGCTGCTTGTCCTTGTACATGCGCTGGTCGGCTTCCGCCAGCAGTTGCTCGGCATCCTTGCCGTCCTCCGGGTAGCGCGCCAGGCCCACGCTGAGCGATACGGCGGCGTCAGGGCACACTTGCTGACTGGCGTCGGAGACGATCTGCGAGAGCTGAGTGACCTTCGCGGTTACGTCTTCGATGCGCATGGAGGGGAGAACGACCACAAACTCGTCGCCTCCCATACGCGCTACGTAATCGTACTCGCGGCAGTACTCGCGCAGCGCGTTGCCCACCGCGCGCAGCATGTTGTTGCCCTCCAGGTGTCCGAAGCGGTCATTCACTGTCTTGAACCCGTCCAGATCGCACAGCAGTACGGTGAGCGAGCCGCCCAGACGCCGGCAGCGGGAGACTTCGTTGTCCAGGTGGAGGAACAGGGAGCGCGCGTTGGGCAGCCCGGTCAGATGGTCGGTGGAGGCCGAAGTAGTCATCCGTTCGTACTTCACCGCATTCTCGACCACCGGGCCGAGCTTGGCGCTGACCGCCTGGAGGATACGCAGGTCGTCGCGCGAGAAGGCGCCGCGCCTGGTCCGGCACAGGGTCATGACTCCGATAACACCTTCCAGACTCTGGAGCGGCACGGCCAGCACGCTCCGCAGAGGCGTCCCCCGGGGCGTTTGCCCTCCCGCCACCAGCTCTTCCCAGAGGTCGGCGTTGAGAACCGGCTTCTTGTTCGTGACGACACAACCAAGCAGGCCGGAGCCGGCCTTGAAGTCCTTCCCAAGAAGCAGGGAACGTCCCTCGCCGGTGGCATAGTGTGGGACCAGGCTTTCGCCGGACACCACGTAAAGCGCCAGGGTGTCGAAGCCCACCATTCGTTTCAGGCGTCCGGCGGCGGCGGAAATGGTTTCGTTGAGACTGAGCGAGTTTCCGAGCTCCTGGGTCAGCTCGATCAGGAACTGCGCCTCGCGTCGGGCGGCGGCGATCGGCTCCAGAAAGCCCTCCGCGTCAGTGGTCAGCCGGTCGGCGGCCTTGCCGGGCTCCTGGGCTACCGCAGGGGGCGCCACGCCTGTGACCGGCTCCTGCCGGACGGCGGTTTTTTCCGGCGTTCGCGCGATGGCCTCCAGTTCCAGGTAATATTGCATCATCAGGTCCACTACAGACGGATCGAAGCTGCGGCCCGATTCGGCTTGGATGCGCGCGATGGCTTCATCCACCGAGAGCGACTGGCGATAGGGGCGGTCCGAGGTCAACGCCACCATGCATTCCACCGCCCCCAGGATGCGGGCTCCCAGGGGTATCTGCTCGCCCTTCAAATCGCAGGGATAGCCGCCGCCAGCCCACTTTTCATGGTGAAATCGCACGATGGGCGCCACCGGGGAAGGAAAGCCGATACGCTCCACGATCTCCGCGCCAACGGAGGAATGAATCTTGACCTTCTCGAATTCTTCCCGCGACAGACGTCCTGGCTTGGCCAGGATGTGTTCCGGCACCGCCAGTTTTCCCAGGTCGTGCAACAGGGCTGCTGTGCGCAACGCTTGCAGCTCCTCTGCGTTCATCCCCATTTTCCGCCCAATGGTGGTGCAATAGGCCTCCAGGCGGCGCAGACTTCGATCCCCGGCCTGGGCCTTGGCCTCAATCGCCATCGCCAGCGTTTCCAAGGTGCGCGAATGCAGAACGGTAACTGCCTGGCCGGAGGCCCTTTCGTCCGCCTGGCGCCCGCGGAAGAGCCGGTAGTAGCGCCAGGAGAAATAGATCGCCGGCACAATCAGCAGCAGGGATTCCCATCGAAGCACCTGGGTGCCGCCCTTCAGCAGCATGGCGACCGCGGCGCCCGAGCAGTAGTAGGGAAAGGTCTTCGACTCGCACTCCTTCCAGGCTTCTCCCAGGCTGCGGCGGGTGGCGAACGCCTGGTATGCCGCCAGCGGGAAGGTGTTCATGCCATACAACACCGAGGCGGTCAGCATCAGGGTGAGAAAGGGGCTGAGCCGGTCTGGACTCAGCCAGGACCAATGGTAGACGTTGTAGGCGGTGGCGATCGCCAGCGCGGTGTTCGGGACATGGAACAGCGCCGGTATCCGCGTCCGGTCGGGGCTCACGTGAAATCCGGAGTGCAAAAAGGTGGCCGTGCAACCGATCAGCAGCGTCTCGGCGAGGCTGAGGTCCACGATCCCCAGCAGCACGAAGACGAAGTTAACGGAAATCGAGCCCGCCACCGCCGGCAGGTTGAGCTTGAGGCCGGAAGTCACCAGTGCCAGAAGCAGATATCCGTAAAAAACAGCCAGGTTCTTGGGCGTCCACTGCAACAACTGGGTTGTTAAGACACTCAGGCCCAAAGCCAGCACCACGGCTGTGAAGAGGTTCCCCGTCGTGTTCCGCCTGTCCATGACATAGTCTCCCGAAAAATCCCGCGAAAATCGAAATTCCCTATCGCTTGAGCAATGGGACTTCCAAACACAGGCGGGCCGGTCTCCTACGGCCAAGTCATTGAAACACGACAACTCATCGGAGACCTTGTGGAACGGGCACACGTTGGAGCGGGACAAAGTGTCGCTCTACGCTTGCAGCCGGCGCCGGCCTGTCCGGGCGTTTTGTCACCCGCTTGTCATGGATAGGCGGGGACGGCGGGGACGCCTGTCCCACAACTGCTAAGGTGAATCGCTAATCCCCTCTCGGTGATTCTCACCAGCCATCTACCAGGTGTACTGGATGGAACTGAGAGGTTTCCGGCTCCAGAATGAGAGAAGCGGGATGAGTGACCATTCTGAGGACTACACGTTTCTCGGCATGCCTGTCATCGTGCGCAGTAGTGCGATGAAGCAGGTGCTGACGCTGGTGGAGCGTGTCGCGCGCACCAATGCGACGGTTCTGATCACCGGCGAGAGCGGCAGCGGTAAGGAGCTGATCGCTCGCGCGGTCCATCATTATTCGCTGCGCTTCAACCGCCCCTGGGTGGACCTGAACTGCGCCGCGTTTCCGGACAACCTGGTGGAAAGCGAGTTGTTCGGGTATGAAAAGGGCGCCTTCAGCGGGGCCGATGCCACCAAGGCGGGCCTGTTCGAGCTGGCCGATCGCGGAACCATTTTCCTGGACGAGATCGGGGAGCTGGAGCCGCGGATGCAGGTGAAACTGCTGCGCGTGCTGGATGGTACGCCTTACTACCGGCTCGGTGGAGTGCGCAAGGTCACCGTGGATGTGCGGATCCTGGCGGCCACCAACCAGGACCTCCCCAAGCTGGTCCAGACCGGACGCTTCCGCGAGGACCTCTACCATCGCCTGACCCAGATCCAGGTTCATGTCCCGCCTCTTCGCGAGCGGCGTGAGGAGATCGTGCCGCTGGCCGAGTTCTTCCTCCGCCAGAACAACGCGACTCTCTCATTCTCCGAGGGGGCGCGGCGGGTGCTGGAATCCCACTCCTGGATGGGCAACGTGCGCGAGCTGCGAAACGTGACCCTCAAGGCGGCGGTGCTTTGCGACCATCCGGAAATCCGCGTCTCGGATCTCCCGGAGGAGCTGGTGCAGCAGGCAGTGGCCAACGGGTACCACCGTGCGGCCGAGCCCCCGGTCCCCGACGGAGCTCTGAATCCGGAGGAGCTGAACCTCGACGAAATGGAACGCAGGATGATCGCACGAGTGCTGGAGAAGACCGGCGGTCATCACCAGAAGGCGGCCGAGCTGCTGGGCATCTCGCGACGCACCCTCAGCCGGAAGTTGAAGATCTACGGCACCGAGGCGGCCGAGAGCCGCTGTTAGGATGGGAACCAATGCACGCAGTCAACCGGGATCAGCGCAAGGAGCCTAGATTCGCGGCCGCCGGCGATGTGAACCTCTACCTGGAGGATATCGTTCCCGTGCAAGTGTCCGGCACGATGGTCGAGCACAGCAAGGGCGGGTTCCGTGTCGCGCACGTTTACCCGGGCCTCCATCCAGGCCAGGACGTGCGCTTTGAGCACCTGAAGGGGCAGGGTCGGGCCCGGGTGGTGTGGAATCGAATCTTGGCCGGGCAGGTGGAATCGGGATTTCTCGTTCTGGACAACTGAGACGCGAAAGACCGCTTGCTCACGCGCGCGGCTCTGTAGAATCGATCCGTTACCGCCACCCGCAGTGGCATTCCGCCTCGCGTTGCGATACAAATAAGAGATTTCATGCGTCTCCCAATCATCGCCGCGCTCTTAGGGGGCCTCCTCGCCTTCGCCGCCGGATGCAGCCGCAAGGCGCCCGTGCAGGCCAAGCAGGATTCCGGGGTGGTCTCGATCCGCGTGGCGACCGTGAGCAGCCGGCAGATCCAGCGGGTGGTGGATTCGGTGGGCACGCTGTTTCCTTTCGACGAGGCGATCATCAGCGCCGAAGTGGAAGGGCCCGTGGATCAGGTGAACTTCGACCTCGGAGACGTGGTGAAAGCGGGGCAGGTCCTGGTGCACATCTCCGAGGAGGAGCAGCGCTACGTGGTGGCGCAAAACGAGGCTCAGTTGCGCCAGTCGCTCGAGCGTCTGGGGTTGACCAGCGAGAACGAGAAGGTCAAGGACATTCGCGAGACGCCCGAAGTTCGCCGCGCACAAGCGGATATGATCGAGGCCGAGCAGCGCTACAAGCGCGTGCGCAGTCTGGTGGATCAGAGCATCGGCTCGCAGGCGGACCTGGACCAGTCGGCGGCGCGCTACAAAGCCATGCAAGCCGGCTACGACGTCACGCTGAACCAGACCCGCAACCTGATCCAGGAAGTGGAGCGTTTCAAGGCCCTGCTGGGGCTGCAACGGAAAAAGCTGCGTGACACCAGCGTACGGGCGCCGTTCACCGCCTCGGTCAAAGACCGCCAGGTTACCGTCGGCCAGTACGTGCGCGCGAACACGCCGTTGCTGACGCTGGTGAAAACCGATCCGGTGCGGCTGCGGCTGGAAGTGCCCGAAAGGATGGCTCCCTGGATCCGGATCGGGCAGCTCGTCGACCTGTTCGTGGAGGCCTTCCAGGACCGCGGATTCCAGGGGAAAGTCTGGCGGATCGCGCCCACGGTGGACCAGACCAAGCGCACCTTCATCGTCGAGGCGCTCGTCCAGAACCCGGCGGGACTGCTCAAGCCGGGCTCCTACGCGCGGGCGCGGGTGGCGACGCAGAAGAGCGACACCATCATGCTGGTGCCGGCACGGGCGGTGAACTACGTGCTCGGCTCCAACAAAGCCTATGTTGTGCGCAACGGAGTGATCGAGGCGCGGGATGTGAAGACCGGCGACCGCTTCGAACAGAACCTCGAGATCCTGGAAGGGCTCCAGGATGGCGAGCAGGTGGCTACCACCCAGTTGAACCGGCTGGACACCGGCGCGCGTGTCCGCGTGTCGACCGCCACGGAAGCGGCCAAGAAAGCCAGAGCCGGCTCCTAGGTGTCTCCCAGCGCATTCCGGGCCGCGATCGTCCTGGTAGCGGCTTCCACCGCCGCCTGGCCGGCGACGAAAATCCTGGTCACGGTGGTCGAGCAGCGCAGCGGCCGACCCATCGTCGATCTGAAGGCCGAGGAGTTCCGCGTCCTGGACGACCGCACCCCGCGTCGGGTCACCGCGGTCGAATATTCCTCGCAGCCGATCGACGTGATGCTGCTGGTGGACAGCAGCCTGGTGGGCGCCGCCGTCCAGCCTGTAGCCGCCGACCTGATCGCGAAGCTGGCGGGCAAGGAGCAGATGGCCCTGGTTGCCTTCGACTCGTCGGCGGATCTCCTCCAGGACTTCACCGCCAGCCAGGACGTGCTGCGCCAAGCGCTGGGCCGCGTCCGCTACGGCAACACCCCACGCATCCTGGACGCTGTCTATGCGGCCGCCGACGGCGGCTTCCAGGCCAGCACCTTCCGCCGCGTCATGGTGCTGTTGACCACCGGCCTGGAAGGTCCCAGCCGGATCGGCGAGCGCGACGTGGTGCGGCTGGCGCGTAAGAACGGCATCTCGATCTATCCGGTCTACATGGTCGGCAGCGAGCGGTCCCTGCTGGAGGCGCTGGCTCGGCAGACCGGCGGCGCCACCTTCAACCTGCGCGACCTGAGCAGGCAGGGTAAGGCCGGCTCCCCCGGCGAAGCCATCTTCCCGGTGCTGCGGGCGCACTATACGCTGACCCTGGACACCAACCTCGCGCTCGGCGACAAGGTGAAGGTGGAGGTGCTGCGCACGCAGAAAATGTTCGCCTCCGCCCTGCCGCTCGATTGAACGCACCGCGCCACCTGCTGTTGTAGTGCCGCCGCGCTGGTGGATTGAGCGACGCGATATAATCACCGCACACCTCCATGCCGATCGCATCCGGCACCAGACTGGGCCATTACGAAATCCTCTCGCGGCTCGGCTCGGGCGGCATGGGCGCTGTCTACAAGGCGCGCGACACGCGCCTGGAGCGCACGGTCGCCATCAAAGTAATGAAGGAGCCCTCGCCGGCCTTGCGGGAACGCTTCGAGCGCGAAGCGCGCGTTGTGGCCGCGCTCCAGCATCCGCATATCTGCACGCTCTACGACATCGGCTCGCACGAGGACACCGACTTCCTGGTCATGGAGTACCTGGAAGGCCGCACGCTCCCGTGCCCGCAGCCGCTCGATAAGGCGCTCGAATACGGCATCCAGATCGCCGGGGCGCTGGAGGCCGCCCACGGCAAAGGCGTCACCCACAGGGATTTGAAACCGTCCAACATCATGATCACCCGGACCGGCGTCAAGGTGCTGGATTTCGGGCTGGCGCGGCGGAGCGGCGAGGAAACCCTCACGGCGGCCGGGACGGTGATGGGGACGCCGGCCTACATGACCCCCGAGCAGTGGCAGGGCAAGGAGGCCGACGCGCGCACCGACCTTCACGCGCTGGGCTCGATGATCTATGAGATGGTAACGGGCCGGCGTGCGGCGGCCGAGAGGCAGAAGCTGGAGCCGGCCAGGCTGGATTGGGCCGTGAAGGCGTGCCTGGAGACGGAGCCGGAAGAGCGCTGGCAAACCGCGCGGGACCTGAGACGGGAGCTGGAAGCGATTCGCGAGGCCTCGACGCAGGAGGCCGCTCCCCGGCAGCGCTACCGCCTCTGGCTCGCCGCCACGGTCCTGCTCACCGCCGCTGTGGCGCTGGCCGTCTGGCTGGCGAAACCGGCCCCGTCCCGGACACACCTCCAGGTTTCCATCAGTGCTCCACCGAAGACTTGGTTCCTGCCTGCCTTAACGGGGGAAGGCGGCATCGCACTCTCGCCCGACGGCACGCTGCTGGCCTTCTCGGCGCGCATCGAAGGCACCATGCAACTCTGGGTGCGGCGGCTGGACTCGAGCGAAGCGCTTGCGTTGCCCGGCACCGAGGGCGCCTATTACCCATTCTGGTCACCCGACTCGCGCTCGATCGGCTTCTTCACCCAGAACAAGCTCAAGAGGGTCGAGCTTTCGGGCGGCCCCGCGCAGATCCTTTGCGATATTCAGAACGGCCGCGGCGGGACCTGGAACCAGGAAGGCGTCATCGTGTTCTCGGCCGTTTCGCCGGGGCGAGCGCTTCACCGGGTGCCGGCGGCGGGCGGCACACCGGTCGCCGTCACGCGTCTCGATCAAGCCCGAGGCGAGAACGCCCACCGCTGGCCGCAGTTTCTGCCGGACGGCAAGCGGTTCCTTTACATGAGCCGGACGGATCAGCCCGAAAACACGGGCATCTGGGTGGCGTCGCTCGACGCTCCCCGGAAGCCGCGCTGGATTGTGGCGGCTAACAGCAATGCGACCTACTTGCCCTCGCGAAGTTCCTGGTGGGCCAGAGGCAACGGCCACGTGTTCTTTGTGCGCGAACACACTCTGATGGCCCAGGCGGTTGACGGGGATCTGGCGCCGGCCGGCGAGGCCTTCCGGGTGGTCGAGTCGGTGGCGTATTCCCCCACTTCCAGTTGCAGTGACTATTCGGTCGCGACCAACGGGATGCTGGTATACAGCTCCGCTGCGGGCCGCCGGGTGCGGCTGGTATGGCGCGACCGCGGCGGCAAGGAGATGGGCGGGCTGGGAGGCGATGCCGACTATCGGACCCCCGGCCTGTCGCCGGACGGCAAGCGGGTTGCGTTCGCCCGGATGGATGCGGGCAACCTGGACCTCTGGATCGCCGAGCTGGCAGGCAACACGGCCACCCGCTTCACGTTTGATCCGGGACTTGACTTAAATCCCGTCTGGTCACCTGACGGCGCCAGCATAGCGTTCACGGGCGATGCGTCTGTGGGGTTGAACATCTATCGGAAGTCCTCGAGCGGAGCCGGTAACCCGGAACGCCTCACCAACGCTCCTCTGTTTCAGTTTGCACAGGACTGGTCCGGCGACGGGCGCTTCCTACTGTTCTCCGAACAGGCCAAACAGACCGGCTACGACCTGATGGTGCAGCCGCTCGTCGCCGGCGGAAAGCCCTTCGCATTCCTCCAGACGAAGTTTCAGGAAATGCATGGCAGCTTCTCGCCGGGTGCGCCGCGATGGATCGCCTACTCGTCGGATGAGAGCGGGCTGCGGGAAGTGTACGTGCAGGGGTTCACGTCCGGCCAGCCGGCTTCCGGCGCACGCTGGCAGGTCTCGACCGGCGGCGGGTCGGAACCGCGCTGGCGCAGCGACGGCAAGGAGTTGTACTACCTGAGTCTGGACCGCAAGATGATGGCGGCCAGTGTGAGAGCCGATGGTCCAGCCTTCCAGCACTCCGCGCCCCGGGTGCTGTTCGCTTCCATCGCGATGGTTTCCGCCTTGGCATTGTGGACCTACGACGTCACCGGCGACGGCAGCCGCTTTCTGCTCGCCGAGCTGGCTGCGGAGGTCGAAAACCAGCCGCTGACGCTGGTCACCAACTGGCAGGCAGCGGCCAAGCGGTAGCGGCGCCGCGCGGGCTGATAGAATACCCCCAATGCACGCCACCACGCACCCCGCCCGACGGGGCAGTCTTCCGAAGGAAGGCATCGAGATCCACGGTCCCCTCACGGCAGCCGGCGAGGAGATTCTGACACCGGAGGCGGTGCGCTTCCTCGCGGAACTGGCCCGCAAGTTCGACCAGACGCGTCAGCAACTGCTCGCCCGGCGCGTCGAGCGGCAGCAGGAGATCCTCGACGGGAAGCTCCCCGGTTTCCTCGACCAGACCGCCGGCATCCGCGCGGCGGACTGGAAGGTCGCGCCGATTCCGGCCGATCTGGCGGATCGCCGCGTCGAGATCACCGGCCCGGTGGAGCGCAAGATGATCATCAACGCGCTCAATTGCGGCGCCAGAGTCTTCATGGCGGATTTCGAGGACTCCAACTCGCCCACCTGGCAGAACAACGTCGAAGGCCAGCTCAACCTGCGCGACGCGGTCAACGGCTCCATTTCCTTCCGTAGCCCGGAAGGCAAGAACTACGCGCTCAACCCGAAGATCGCGACGCTTCTGGTACGCCCGCGGGGCTGGCACCTCGCTGAAAAGCACCTGTTGGTGGACGGGCGGCCCATCTCCGCTTCCCTGTTCGATTTCGGCCTCTACTTCTTCCACAACGCCGCCCGCCTGCTGGAGAAGGGCACCGGCCCGTACTTCTACCTGCCGAAGATGGAGAGCCACCTGGAAGCCCGCCTGTGGAACGACGTCTTCGTTTACTCGCAGCAGCGGCTGGGATTGCCGGCGGGCTCCATCCGCGCCACCGTGCTGATCGAAACCATCCTCGCCGCCTTCGAGATGGATGAGATCCTGTGGGAGCTGCGCGAGCACTCCTCCGGCCTCAACTGCGGTCGTTGGGACTACATCTTCAGCTTCATCAAGAAATTCCGCGAGCGGCCCGATTTCCTGCTTCCGGACCGCGCCCGGGTCACCATGGACAAGCACTTTCTGAAGTCCTACGTCGACCTGCTCATCCGCGTCTGCCACCGCCGAGGCATCCACGCCATGGGCGGAATGGCGGCGCAGATCCCGATCAAGAACGACCCGGAGGCCAACGAGCGCGCGCTGGAGAAAGTGCGCCACGACAAGCTCAGGGAAGCGCGCGCCGGCCACGACGGCACCTGGGTCGCACATCCCGGGCTGGTCGGGGTGGCCCAGGAGATCTTCGATTCCCACATGCCGCAGTCGAACCAGCTCGGCGTGGCTCGCGGCGAGGTCAACGTGACGCCCGGCGACCTGCTGGCCGCGCCCGAGGGCGAGATCACCGAGGCGGGGCTGCGGCTGAACATCGACGTCGGCATCCAGTACCTGGAGGCGTGGCTCGGCGGCAACGGGTGCGTGCCCATCTACAACCTGATGGAAGACGCGGCCACGGCCGAGATCTCCCGCGCCCAGGTCTGGCAGTGGGTGCGGCATGGCGCACGGACCGGCGACGGCGCCCCGGTGAGCGCCGAGCGGGTCATCGCCATCATCCCCCAGGAGCTGGACAAGATCCGCGGGCACATCGGCGAGGCGCGTTTCGACTGCGGCCACTTCGCGCTCGCCGCGCGGCTGTTTCAGGACATGATGACACGCGCGGAATTCCCCGACTTCCTCACGCTGGTGGCTTACGATCACATCGAGTGAGGCCCCGCGGGGGCAGCCCCTGTAGGGCTCATTCCTGCTCGCGGCGGAGGACGAAATCGACCTCGAAAAACTGGTACGACGTGCGGCGCATGCCGATGCGCTCATAGGTGCGCTGGGCGCGGTGGTTCTCGCGCTCCACGTAGAGGCGGAGGCCGCAGACGCCCTGCTGGGCCCGCGCGCGGTCGTGGATGTGACGGTAGAGCCGGCCGAAGACGCCGCGGCGGCGAAATTCCGGGGCGACGTAGACGCTCTGGATCCACCAGAAGGCGCCGCTGCGCCAGTCGCTCCACTCGAAGGTGATCATCATCTGGCCGGCGATGGCGGCGCCGGTTTCGGCGAGGATGTAGAAGCCCTTGGCGGAGTCCTCCAGCAGGGCCTGGACGCCGGCGCGCAGGCGGGCCGGGTCCAGTTCGAGGTGCTCGGTCTCGCGGGCCATGGCGGCGTTGAACCCGGCGATGGTGGCGGCGTCGGCGGGGAGGGCCTGGCGGATGCGGAGGTCCATCAGGGGCCAGTGTAGCGCGGGGGCGGGGGAGGGAGGCGTCGGGCGCAAATAAAGTACTTTACAAAGCAAAGGATTCTGTCTATACTGGGGAGCGAAGGTATACTATAGGAGTTCGCTGCTCATGAAGCCTCTTCTCGACGTTCTCGATCCCGGCGAGCCCGACTGGGCGCTGGCGTACGCTATCGATCCCGCCCGCCTGCCGGCACACATCGCCATCATCATGGACGGCAACGGCCGCTGGGCCCGCCAACGCTGCCTCCCCCGCGTCGCCGGGCACAAGGCCGGCATCGAACCGGTGCGCATCACGGTGGAGACCTGCGCCCGGATGGGCCTCCAGGCGCTGACTCTGTACGCGTTCTCGGTGGAGAACTGGAAGCGCCCGCGCAGCGAAGTGGAAACCCTCTGGCACCTGCTGCGCGTCTACCTTCGCCGCGAGCTTCCGAACCTGATGGAGAACGACGTCCGCCTGATGGCCATCGGCCGGCTGGATGCCCTTCCCGCCGCCGTGCTCCGCGACCTGGAGGCGGCCGTCGAGGAGACCTCGGGCAACCGCGGCTTGCGGGTTCACCTCGCCATCAACTACGGCGGTCGTGCCGAGTTGGTGGACGCAATGAACGCGCTGATCGAGGATGCGCGCCTGGAGGGCCGGCTCGGGCGGTTGCAGGTGGACGAAGCCGCCATCGCCGCGCGCCTGTACACAGCCGGCATCCCGGATCCGGACCTGCTCATCCGCACCTCCGGAGAGATGCGCATCAGCAATTTCCTGTTGTGGCAGATCGCCTACGCGGAACTGTACGTCACCGAGACGCTGTGGCCCGACTTCCGCCGGACGGACCTGCTGCGGGCCGTGCTCGCCTACCAGAAACGGGACCGCCGTTTCGGAGGCCTCGCCCCTGAGGACCAGCTTGCGGCCGAGGAACCGCTCATCGCCGCTCTCGGCATTTCCTCCAGATGAAGCGCCTCCTGACGGCGGGCCTTCTCATCCCGACGATCTGGTACGTAATCTTCCTCGGCCACGGCTGGCTCCTGCCGGCGGTGGCGGCCACGGTCGCGGTGCTGTGTTTTCACGAATTCTGTGCGCTCGCCGCCTGCCACGGCGCCGATTGCCGCGGGCCGCTGGGCTACGCCGCCGGCCTGGTCATCGTCGTGGTTCCGCGGCAGGAATTTCTGGCGGTAACGCTGGTCGCGCTGCTCGGGCTTTCGCTCGCCGCCCGTCGGGGCGATCCGCAGCAGGTGCTGCCACGCTCGGCCGCGCTGGTGCTGGGCGTGGTGTACATCTTCGGCAGCCTGCGGTGCGCTCCGCTGCTGCGCGAGTACGGCCCGCACTGGCTGTTTTTCGCCGTCGCGCTTTCCTGGGTGGGAGATACGGCGGCCTACTATGTCGGTCGTCGCTGGGGACGGCACAAGCTGGCCCCGCGCATCAGCCCGAGCAAGTCCTGGGAGGGCGTGATCGCCTCGCTGGCGCCGTCGGTGCTGCTGGGCGCGTGGTACCTTGTCCGCTTCGTTCCCTCGGTAGGACTGCTGGAGGCCGTTGCGCTGGCCGCGCTCGTCAATGTGGCCGGACAAGTAGGCGACCTGGCCGAGTCCGCCATCAAGCGCGGCGCGGGCGTGAAGGACAGCGGCACGCTGCTTCCGGGTCACGGAGGATGGCTGGACCGGCTCGACAGCACGCTGTTTTCCCTTCCAGTAGTCTATTTCTGGCTCACGGCTTCCGCCGGGTCTAGCCCGCGGTGACCGCTTCCGCGGGGTCTTGCCCGCGGTGACCGCTTCCGCGGGGCGGTGACCGGTAGGCGAGGTGGAAGGCCAGGCCGCGAGGGTGGGCCGCTACCCCCAAGGCGGGACTACGCTGGCCCGAGGGTTTTCACCTAGACCGCCCTAAAGCGCCACCTTAGTCGTGCCGATAAAAAGTGTGTGTCAATCCAAGGCGAGGATGCCCGCAATGGCTCCGCCAACGGGAGCAAACTCATGACGCGAACCGAGGACGGGGGAATGCAACTGGTATTCGGTGGGCGGCAGATAACCGCCATGCTGTTTCTGATCGTGGTGGCCATGGGAATGGTGGCGGCGCTGGCGTACGTCGCCGGGAGGATGACGACCTCGGCGCAGACGCTCCGCGCCGAGAACGCGCGCCAGCAGAGCGTCAAATCCGGCCAGGAGCATGTGATCGTGGTGGACCCGCCGGGCAAGCCCGGTGTGGTCCCACAGTCCACACCGGTCAAGCAAGTCGCCGTTTCCACGCCGGCCGCGGCCACACCGGCCCAGCCCGTCGCCGTCGCGATACCGGCCCCTCCGGCGGCGCTGCCGAAGCCGCCGGAGACACCGCAGGCCCCTTCCGCGCAGCCGGCTCAGCTCTACCTCCAGGTCGGGGCGCTGGGCCGCGGCATGGCGGAGGTGGCAGTGGAGAACCTCGTACGAAAAGGTTTCACCGCGCGCATCGCCCCGGGGCATGCCGACGGGATCTTCCGCGTTCTGGTGGGGCCGCTGGAGGATGCCGCTGCGATGAACAAGACACAAGCCGCCCTCCAGGAAGCCGGATTCGTGCAGTTCTTCCCGCGCCGGTATTGAACCGCAACCGTCCGGGACGGCGTCAGTGAATGGTCCGCGTCTTGCGGTTCATGTAATCCATCAACAGGTACTGGCCGAGCGAGTAGGGTGTGGTGAAGTATGCCTTGCCGCGGCATAATTCGGTGACTTTCTGAACGAACTGGATGAGCCCGTAGTCGCTGGCGAGCATGAAGGTGTTGATGAGGATCCCCAGCCGTTTGCACCGGCTCACTTCCTCCAGCGTGCGGCTGATCACCAGCGGATCCAGGCCGAAAGCGTTGCGGTACATGCGCCCGTCCTCGAGCGTGAGCGCCGAGGGCTTGCCGTCGGTGATCATGATGATCTGCTTCATGTCCTTCTTTTCCTGGGCCAGGAGCCGCTGGGCGAGGATGAGGCCGTCGCGCGTGTTGGTGTAGTAAGGCCCCACCTGCACGCGCGCGAGGTCGGAGAGGCGCACTTCCTCGGCGGAATCGTGGAACAGGATGCAGCGGAGGCTGTCGCCCGGGTATTGTGTCCGGATCAGGTGGCTCAAGGCGAGGGCGACGCGCTTGGCGGGGGTGAAACGATCCTCGCCGTACAGGATCATGCTGTGGCTGCAATCCAGCAGGAGCACCGTCGCGCAGGAGGACTGGTACTCGGCCTGGTGTACGTGCAGGTCCTGGTAGTCGAGCTCGAGCGGGAGCTTGACGCCGCCGCGGCGCATGGCCGAGTAGAGCGTTTCGCTGATGTCCAGGTTGAGCGTGTCGCCGAACTCGTAGCGGCGGGAAGCGCCGCAGGCTTCGACGCCCGTGGCCAGCTCGCGTGTGTCATGGGCGCCGAAGCTGGACTTGCCCAGCGAGCCGAGCAGGTCCTTCAAGGTCTTAAAGCCGAGAAAGTCGATGGATTTATCGGTAATCTCGAATTCCTGGCGCTGTGCGGACCCCAGGCCGCCGGGACCCGATGGCTGCGCCTGGTCGGGTTCGCCGATGGTGATGTAGCCTTCCTCGACCAGTTTTTCGACCAGGCGGTCCAGCAGGCGGTCCAGCTCCTGCGGAGACATCGACTCCAGCCGCTCGGCCTGGCGCCGCGCCTGCTCGGGATCGAACAACTCCCCGCGCTCGAGTGCCTGCTGGATGGCCTGCTTGAGTTCTTCGAGCCCTCGCTGGTCCATCTGGTGGAAGCGCATCGAGTGGTTGCGGAAGCCGCTCTGGAGAAAATAGTCGGCCAGCGCCTGGACCAGGTCTTCGGCGTCGACGTCGAAATCCTCCCCCGTGTATCGTGAGTAGCGGACCCCTCGCACGGCGGTGCCCGGCTCCTATTGAAACTGGCGCCGCGCGGCGCGGCGAGGATCCTCGGCGGGGGCGGCTTCGCGCTTGCGCTCGTCGGCGACGAAGCCCCGTTCCTCGCTGCGGCTGATGCGGCGGTGGGAGTAAAGGCCCTCGAGGATGAACTCGGCGGCGGAAGCGCGCAGGGCGGGCGGATCTTGCGCCGTTATGCCGAACACCTCCGTCTTCTCGAGGAGTCCCTGGATCGCGGCCAGCCGCTCCACCAGCGCCGCCGAGGCCGCCTCATCGTCGAGCTTCACAGCGCCGCCCAGATCGAACCACTGAACCACGGACGCGAGGTTGGCGCCGTCGAGGTAGCGTGTGAAGACGCGCCCCACCGCCTGGCGGATGATTTCCCGCGCCACGTGGTCCGGTCCCTTGAGCTCGCCTTCGTACTCCAGCTCGAGCTTGCCGGTCATCGACGGCAGCGCGGCATAGACATCGCCAACGCGCGGCGCGGCGCTGGTTTCAGCGGCGGCCAGGGCGCGGCGCTCGGCGTTGGAGACCACGTTCTCCAGCACCGAGATCGGCAGCCGCTGCGAGACCCCGGATCGCTTGTCCACGCGCTTGTCCTCGCGCGCCAGAAACGCCAGCTCCTCGACCAGCTCGCGGATGAAGCCGGGGATGGCCATTTCCACCGGCGAGGGCCGGTTCGCCCAGGCCTCCTGTCCGGTGATCGCGATGCCGTGCTCGAGCGCGGCCGGATAGTGCGTGCGGATCTCGCTGCCGATGCGGTCCTTCAGCGGTGTGATGATCTTTCCGCGCGCGGTGTAGTCGTCCGGGTTGGCGGTGAACACCAGGGCGAGGTCCAGGGGGAGCCGGATCGGGTAGCCCTTCACCTGCACGTCGCCTTCCTGCATGATGTTGAACAGGCCCACCTGGATCTTGCCCGCCAGGTCCGGCAGCTCGTTGATGGCGAACACGCCGCGGTTGGCGCGCGGCAGCAGCCCGAAATGGATGGTGAGCTCGTCGGAGATGTTGTGGCCGCGGCGCGCGGCCTTGATCGGATCGACGTCGCCGATCATGTCGGCGATGGTGACGTCGGGAGTGGCCAGCTTCTCCACGTAGCGCTCTTCCGGCCCCAGCCAGCCGATCGGCGTATCCTCGCCCGCCTCCTCCACCAGGTTGCGGCATTGGCGGCAGATCGGCCGGTAGGGGTTGTCGCGGATCTCGCAGCCGGCGATCGCGGGCAGCGCCGGATCCATCAGCGTGGTCAGTAGGCGGATGATGCGCGTTTTGGCCTGCCCGCGCAGGCCGAGGAGGATGAAGTTGTGCCGCGAGAGGATAGCGTTGACCACCTGCGGCAGCACGGTGTCCTCGAAGCCGATGATGCCCGGGAACAGCGGCTCCTTGCGCCGGAGCCGGCAGATGAGATTCTCCCGCAGCTCGTCCTTGACGCTGCGGCCGGCGATCCGCTCCGCCGAAAAGCCGCTCGCGCGCAGCGCTCCCAGCGTCTGCGGCAGCTCAGATTGTTTGTTGGTCATGTCCCGGCGCGCCCCTGTCTCACTGGCGATTGTATCAGACCGCCGTGGGCGCCCCCCGCGGGATCCGGCTGGAAGTTGCGCCGACGCGTCGAATATGGTCTGCTCGACTTTCAGCCCATGAAAGACGACCTGCCGGCGATGGACTTTCAGCGCTTCTGGCGCCGTCTGCAACGCATCGGGCTGAACGCTTACGAGGCGCGTACCTACCTGGTGCTGGTGGGCCACACGCGATTCCGGGCCGTCGAGCTGGCCGCGCGGGCCAGCGTGCCGCGGCAGAAGATCTACGAGGTGCTGCACAGCCTGGTGGAGAAGGGTCTCGCCCAGGTGGTGCAGGAGAAGACCAAGCTGTTCTCGGCGGTGGATCCGGGAATCGCGCTGGGGCACTACATCCTCCGGCGGCACGCGACTCTCGATCAGGAGCTCGCCGAGCAGGGACGCCTGGCCTCGGGACTGGTGGAGGACCTCAACGCCGCCTACGCCGAGGCACAGGGCGGCGTCGGCGCGCTCGATTACCTGCAAATCGTCGCCGAGCCCGGACAGACGGCGCGCCAGTACCGCCGCATGCTCTCCGCCGTGCAGGCCGAGTACCTGGAATTCTCCCGTCCTCCGTACGCCGTCGATCCGCTGGAGGAGCAACTGGTGAAGCAGGCGCGGCTGCGCGGCGTCGATTGCCGCCTGCTGCTGGAGTCACCCAGCCTGGACGACGCGCACCGGCAGCGCCTGGAAGAATACGTCATCGCCGGCGTCCAGGTGCGCCAGGCGCAGTCACTGCCGCTGAAGCTGGCGTTGTTCGACGGCCGGCACGGGCTGATCGCGCTGCTCGATCCGGTGGTCACTCGTCCCGCCTGGACCGCGGTGGTGTTCGATCATCCCGGCCTCGGCGAGGCGATGAAAGGGTTGTTCGAGGATCACTGGCGGCGGGCCGAGGCGCTGTGACCGTGGGACAGGCCAGGAAGCCTGTCCAACTACTCGGCCGGGGCGCTGCTTGCGGCGGGCAGGCGCAGGCCGGACCACAGCTCCGCCAGCCGCCAGCCCTTCAGCCGCGTGCGCAGCGTGGACAGGCCGAGCATCAGCAGGATCACCACCGCGGCCGCTACGGTGGTCTGCGCGATGCTGAGGTTCTCCTTCCAGGTCCACAGCCAGCGGCCGTAGACCAGCTCGGTGTGCACCCAGTAGACCAGCAGCGACGTCGTGCCGAGCTGACGCACCCAGCTCCAGCGGCCCGCGGCCCCGTACTGGGTCCACAGGTAGGCAAACGACAGCAGCAGCAGCATGATCCCCAGCTTCATGAACACCAGCGCCGGGCTGTTCAGCCAGAACTGCGAGTTCGCGTAGATGGAATAGGGAATGTTGGAGAAATACTGGCCGCCGAAGATGAGGCCGAATCCGAGCAGGCTCCCCCACTGCATGAGCCGCTGGGTCTTCTCCATGTTCGTCAGCCGCAGGATGCTCCCGGCGCTGATGCCGAAGGCCACATAGGCGGCCCAGGGGAAGAAGCTGAACGCATTGTAATCGGGCGCGATGTAGCTGCGCACAAACGGATGGATGCCGCTCCAGTCCAGCGCCGAAATGATCGGCGAGGCGACCGCGATCGCCACGCAGAGCACCGCGCATAACCGGACGCGCTCGACGGTCTGGAAAACGGCCATCAGCGAGAGGAACCCGATCGCCAGTCCCATCGAGTTCAGAATGTCCACGTTGAACAGGTCCGTCCAGGGGCTTTTCGGCCAGGCGAAGGCCCAGAGCTGCAAACGGAACAGGAACGCCAGGCTGAACAGGTAACCGGCGCGGCGCAGGGACGAGCCGACGCGCTGCCAGGGCGCTTCTCCGGCGCGCTCACGCGAGTCCATCAGGAACGCAAGGGTTATGCCGGTGAGGAACAGGAAGATCGCTGGAGGCATGCCCCCGAGAAACTGGGACAGCACGTGCGGGCCGCTCTCGCGCAGTTCCTTGGCGGTAAAGGAATCGAAGACGTGCCCCTGGAGCATCACGACGGCAGCGATGCCTCGTGCCCAGTCCAGAAAGGCCAATCGGGATGAGGATGATCTCAACGAATAACCCCCAGATCAGTAGGGTGCATTCGTGTCTCTAAAACGTTACCGTCCATTGTTAAGAACATGTTAAGAACGCATGGCATGGTTTCACCGCTGCGGATACTCCCGTTTGACACCCTTGGGCAGCTTGAGCCGGACGCTTTCGGCATCCAGCTCCGGGTTCCGCTGCACGTTCGTATAGGTTATCGTCGTATGATCGCCGGAGCTTTGATAAAACTTCTGCTGAATGGGATAGCCCCCGGATTCAGAGATCCACAGTTCCGCTTTCTTGAGATGCTCCAACACTTTGGATGATTTGGGGACTAGCTCGATCCGGACCGTTCTTTGCTCCGCCACGGCATCCTCGCCTACCACCCGCACCTTATAGCTGGCCGCCAGTTCCCTGCCAGGGGTGCCGAAACCCAGAAGCATGAACTGGTCCACCAGGTTGCCGAATTTTCCCAAGTCGTACTCCTGCACGGTCTGGATCTTCGGGTAGTAGATCTCCACCTTGCGGTCGCGAAACGCCATGGACCTGACGTCAGGTTCCGCAAACTCCAGCAGCACCTGCACTGTTTTGTCCTGCCGCAACATGCGCATCGAGCCGCTCTCGCGGCTGTCATCGTTGATGACGGCGGTGTGCGAGACCTTGTTCAGGGTCGCGGAAACACCGCGGAAACTTGTGGCGGCGGCATCCATCTTGGCCAGAATTCCCCTCGGATCTGCCGCCCCCAGAGGTATACCCGTCAGGCACGCGCATACGATGAAGGTTCTCAGACCCACTCCCACTTGTGCAGATGCTCCCCACCGGGTCATGGATTCGTAAAAACCATGTATCCCCTGGTCACTTTTTCCGCATCGAAGATCGGGACCAGGCGGACGAAGGAACGCTTCTTGCCGGCCGACTGGGACTTCAGCAATTCCATGGCCCGCCCGGGCCACTGGGCCTCGGGGACGCCAAGTAGCAGTTCCGGCTCGATCCAGAACACGCTGGCGCCCTGCTCGGCGGGCAACAGCACCACGCTCTTGGGATTAGGCTGATCCCGGAACCACTCCCGCGGGGTGAGGAACAGGAAGGCCAGGATCAGGCCGACCATGACGTCGTACTGCCAACAGGCTCGGGGATAGTCCCAGAGGATGAACCGCTTCAGCCCGGCTGACCATCCGGTGGGCATAGGCTCGAAGGTCAGTGTACCATGGCGGCTCGCATTTGATTTGGTGGTGTTGGCAGGGCGCGTCCGGCTAATCCCAAAGGCGACACTTGCCTGGCCCGCGTGGTGGTACGCTGGGTTCGGGTGAACAAGAAATCGGACCGTCCAGAAGAGGCCCTCGAACCGGCGCCGGAGCCGGACGCCGAAGCAGCCTGGTCGAAAGAGATCGAGCGACGTGTGGCTGATCTCGATGCCGGGACGGTCAGAACGATCCCGTGGGAGGAAGTGCGCGCGGAGCTGTTCGGCGAGCAAAATGACCGTCACGTTCCATCCGGAGGCCCGTGAAGAGCTTCGCGAAGCGCGGCTCTGGTAAGAGGAGCGCAGGACGCGCTCGTAATCATTGGCCTGGTGATTCCAGAGTTCGAGAACGAGACCCTGGGGGCTCTTCCCGGCACCGTAGCCTGATATGTTTCGTCTCACTCCAAAGCCGATGATGGCTGAGAGGCCTGACGATGTAGAATGGGAAGGGAAACACCATGTCAAAGATAGATGAACTTAAGGTACAAATCGAGAGACTTCCTAGTGAGGAGTTCACCGAGCTTTGCCGGTGGCTGTCAGAAAAAGACTGGGAGAGGTGGGACAAGCAGATCGAAGCCGATTGTCAGTCTGGAAGGCTCGATTTCTTGGTGCGTGAAGTGCGTGAGGAGAAGGCCACGGGGACTCTCACGGACCTATGAACTTAACTGGTTGTCTCAGTTTTGGGGGCGAGTCCAACATTTGCACAGGCATGGCATGCTAACTTATTGACAGCATGCCAATTTAGGCTGTGAATAACGGGGCATGATCAGCAGGAATCCGCGTTATCCTCGATGAATGGATCGCACAACCGCCGGTTTCTGGACCCGCTTTGCCCGTCTGCCGGAGGTTCTCCGGAGAATGGCCCGACAGAACTTCGATCTCCTGAAGCAGAACCGATCGCACCCCTCGCTGCATTTCAAGAAGGTCGGAAAGTTTTGGTCCGTGAGGGTCGGGCCCAATTACCGCGCCCTCGCAGTTGAGGATGGAGCGGACTCTGGGTCTGGATCGGCGCTCATGACGAGTATGAGCGAGTGATCAAACAACAGGGCTAACGAGGCGTTTTGCACCGGACGCGCACTCGGCAGCGTTAACAACCAAATGAACCCGGCGCGCCCGGCGTTTCGGCCTACCGTGTCGGTGCGGCGCCATTAATACGTCGGGTTCCGGCTCCCCTGGCGAACGCTGGCTTCCAGAAGGCCCACGCCTTCGATGCGCGCCCGGACGCGGTCGCCCGGCCGGATGCGCGCGCCCTTGGGGCAGCCGGTCGAGATCAGGTCGCCGGGGTGGAGCGTCATGCAGTCGCTGTGAAAGCGCACCAGCTCGAAGGGGCGATGGCGCATGTTGCGGACCCAGTCGCGGGAGCAGACGCCGTCGTTGTGCTCGGTGATCACTTCCAGGGCATTCACGTCGTCCACTTCGTCGGCGGTGACGATGACCGGGCCGAAGCTGAAGAAGGTGTCGAAGCTCTTGGCCCGCGTCAGGTAGCGCGGGTTGCGGCGCAGTACGTCCAGCGCGGTCAGGTCCAGCGTGGTGGTGTAGCCGAAGATGACCTCGCTCACGTGCCCGGCCGGCACGTACCGGCAGGTACGCCCGATGATGACGCCCAGCTCGCCCTCGGCATCGACTTCCGAAGTCAGCTCGGGCGGCGGCAGCAGGATCTCCCCGCCCGGCTGGAACAGGCACGAGGCCGGCTTCATGAAGCTGCCCGGCTCTTCCGGCTGCACCGCCTGAATGTCCTCGGCGTGGGATTTGTAGTTCAGCCCGATGCACCAGATCTTGGGAGGCGCATCGTAAGGGAGAAGCGGGGTCACCTCGGCCAGCGGCAGGCGCTCGACTCCATCCAGCTCCCGCAGCGGCTCGAGCAAGTCGCCGCGAATGATGCCGAGCAAGTCGTCGGGCGGCAGGCGGGTGCCACGGAGTGCGTTGATCCGGGCGATCGGGGCAATGCCATCGCCGGTCACCACGCCGGCTCCGGTGGTCCCCCGGTAACGGAAGCGCATCAGCCTCATGAGTGGTTATCGGAGCCCGCCGGCGGTTTGCACAACCATGAAGATTCCGACCACGGTGACCACGCAAGCGCTCGCCACCGGTAGATGACGCATCCAGCGGTTCTCCCCGAACGTCCGTTGCAGCAGGGGCCCTGCCAGGACCATGGCGCAGCCGATTCCGATCAGCACCGCGGCCAGGCCGGCGCTGAACGCCACCAGGATGAACAGGCCGAGCGCCAACCTCCGCAGTGAGATCGAAAGCATCAGCACCACCAGCGCCTCGGGACACGGAACCAGGCCACTCGAAATTCCAAGTGAGAGCAGACTGGCCCGCCCGGGCCGCTCGTCGGTGTGCGGGTGCGGATGGTGGTGGTGCCCGTGCTCGTGTGAGTGCGACTGCGAGGGTGCGCGCCCGCGCAGCGCCTGGACGCGCTGCCACAGCAGCACTCCCCCGATCACGGCCACCAGCAGCCCGCTCAACAAGGAGAGCCAGGGATAGATGCGGTCGAGCGCGACATGTTGAGAGGCGAACAGCGTGACCAGTCCCAGCGCGAAGACGCTGGCGGTGTGGGTGAAGGTGACGACGCTGCCCAGGTAGACGGCGTCGGCGATGCGCCCGCGGGCGCCCACCAGGTAGGCGGCCACCAGTGTCTTGCCGTGTCCGGGCGTGAGGGCGTGCGCGGCGCCGAGGAAAAACGCCAGGCCGAGCACGGTGGCGAGCACCCACGGGTCCGACGCGGAGGCGTTCAGCATCTCCTGGAGGCGGGTGCTCTCCTGGAACAGCAACGCCGTCGGCGCAGCCGTCAACCGCTCACCTCCCGGACGGCGGCCGCGGTTCGCTCCACCTCGGCCATCGAGTTGTAGATGTGCGGCGAGAAGCGGAGTCCCTTGGCGTCGCCGGAGGCGGTGTGGGCCATCGCGATGCGGTGCCGCGCCCAGAGCGCGTCGTAGGCCTGCTTGGGAGCGACCCGCGGCAGGTCGAACTTGATCACCCCGCCGGAGAGCTCCGGCTCGAGGTTGGTCTTCATCTGCAAGCCGGGGATCTTCACCAGCTCCTGCTTCAACCGCGTGGCGACGGCGCGCAGGCGCGCCTCGACGTTGGCGATGCCGATCAGGTGGAGGAAGTCGAGCGCCGCCTCCAGCGCCACGATGCGCGGGTTGTCGCGCTGGCCGAACACCTCGAGCTTGCGCGCCCCGGCCAGCTTGTCCGACCAGCCGGCGGTGACGATGGACGGCCACACCTGGGGAATGCGCTCGGCGCGAACGTAGAGGATGCCCGCCTCGAGCGGTCCCATGGGCCACTTGTGCGCGCTGCCGGAGTAGGAGTCGCACCCCAGCTCGCGCAGGTTCACGTCGAGCGCGCCCAAGGTTTGCGCGCCGTCCAGGTGCAGCCAGATGCCGCGGCGCGCGGCCAGCGCGGCGATCTCGCGGGCCGGGTAGAGAATGCCTGTGGTGCTGGTGACGTGCGTGATGGCGATCACGCGCGTGCGGGCCGAGATGGCTTTTTCGAATTCGTCGATCAGCGCCTGGCGTCCGGGCGCCGGCACGGGCACCGGCAGGGTGCGCACCACCAGCCCGTGGCGGCGCGCGCGGACCTTCCAGGAGTCGTTGTTGGACGGGTGATTGTGCGAGGTGATCAGGATCTCGTCGCCGGCCTTAAGGTCGATCCCCTTGACGATGATGTTGCTCCCCTCGCTGGTGTTGCGTGTGATGGCGATCTCCTCCGGCGAAACATGGAGCAGCGCCGCTGTTTTGGCGCGCGCGCGTTCGGCGAGCGCCTCGTATTTCTCGCGGTTCTGGAAGGAGGGGTTGGCGTGGAAGTCGCGGAGATATTCGAAGTGCCGGTCCATGACCGGCCGCGAGGCCGGGCAGACGTTGGCGGCGTTGAGGTAGATGAGGTTCTCCTCCAGCGGGAACTGCCGCTTCACCATCAGCCAGTAGCTTTCATTGAGCGGATCGGGGACGCCCGGCGCCGCCTGCAACGCCTTGGTCAGCGCACCCCAGGCGCCGGTGGCGGCTGCCAGCCCGTGAAACCAGTCTCGTCGTGTGGGATTCATGAGACACACTCCTCAGAGGATCTGGAACGATTGTACCCCCGCCGGGCGGTTGGGGTCAGTCGCGGGTGCTTAAAGCACCCGTCTGGAGTTTCTACATTTTGTAATGCATCGGAGCGACCGACGTGGCGCAGGCTCTCAGCCTGCCGCGCCGAGACTCGTCTCGGCGCCTGCGGTCCGCTTGCGCGCGCTCGACCACAGATAGTCCTTCGCACGGGTCACCAGCCCAGCCTTGACCTGGTTGTTTTCGATGTAGGCGGCAATTCGCTCCAGCTTCCTCTCGAACCCAGTGTCGGGGTGCTCATGCGGGAGACGGCGGCGGGAATTGGGCACGAACACATAATGCGTTGAGCGCTGGAAATTCACTGGCGTCGAGACGAGTCTCGACGCGGCAGACACGAGTGTCTGCGCCACATCGTTGGCTCGGAGGCTGCCAGAATGTACAAACTTCAGGGACGGGCCTCCTGGCCTGTCGAGCGGGTGCTTAAAGCACCCGTCAGTCGCGCCAGTTCATCGCCAGGTGGACAAAGGTGCGCACCGGGACTCCGGACGGGCCCTGCGCGAGGTGGGCCTTGGCCTCATCCAGCCACGCCGTGCCGGCGATGTCCAGGTGCACCCACGGAGTCGGGTCGGCGAACTCCTTGAGGAAGTATGCCGCGGTGATCGCGCCGCCCCAGCGGCCGCCGATGTTGGGCAGATCGGCGAAGGCGCTCTTGAGGTAGTCCTTGTATTCATCGTCGAGCGGCATGGGCCACATCTTTTCGCCCTGCGCCGCCGCCGCCGCCAGCACCCGATCCAGCAGCGGCTGGTTGTTCGTGAACGCGCCCACCCTCACGTGTCCCAGCGCGACGACGATCGCGCCGGTCAGCGTGGCGGCGTTCACCAGGTGCGTGCAGCCGAGCCGCTGCGCGTACGTGATGGCGTCGATCAGGATCAGTCTGCCCTCGGCGTCCGTGTTCAGCACCTCGACGGTCTTGCCGGAGAGGCTGGTGACGATGTCGCCGGGCCGCTGCGCGCGGCCTCCTACCATGTTCTCGACCGCCGGAATCAGCGCCGTGACTGGAATCGGAGGGTGCAGCCGGGCGATCGCCCGCATGGCGCCCAGGACGGCGGCTCCGCCGGCCATGTCGTATTTCATTTTCTCCATGCCGTCGGCGGGCTTGATCGAAACGCCGCCGGTATCGAAGGTGACCCCCTTGCCGATGAGGCCCAGGTGAGTCGCGGAGGCCGCCTGCGCCGGACGATAGCGGAGCACAACCAGCGCCGGCGGCTCGGGGCTTCCCTGCGCCACTCCCAGCAGCGCGCCCATGCCGAGCTGCTGCATGCGCGCCTGGTCCAGCACCTCGCATTCCAGCCCCTCTTCGGACGCCATCCGCGCGGCGCGGTCGGCGAGCACCAGGGGCGACATCCGGTTGCCGGGCTCGTTCACCAGCTCGCGTGCGAAATTCTGCGACTCGGCCAGAATGCGGCCCGTGCGGACGCCGGCCTCGAGTGCCGCCGTAGCCCCGGGCGCGGCCAGCGTGAAGGACCGGAATCCCTTTTCGGTCTTGTTCGGCTCGGTCTTGTACTGGTCGGGCTCGTAGTCGCCCAGCAGCGCACCTTCCACGGCGGCCGCCGCGGCTTCCACGGTTTGCCAACGCCCCGGCAGAACCAGTGTCATCTCGCGGATCGACTTCGCCCGCAGCGAGCGTGCCGCCGTGCCGGCAGCCTTGCGCAGCGCCGCGGTGTCGAAATCGGATTCCTTGCCCGAGCCGGCTACCATGAGGCGCTTTGCCTTCAAGCCCGCGGGCCGGTGCCAGAGCGCGGTTTCGGCCGTCTTGCCGCGAAACTCGCCGGTCGCATACAACCCGGCGAGCCAGTCGTCGCAGGCCAGTTCCAGCCGTGGCGCCTGTTCTTCCCAGGCCAACAACACCAGCGCCTCGGCCTCCAGTTGATCCACCGGTCGCAGTTCCAAGGAAACGTTCATGTCGAAGCGATTACTCCTGGGCTATCGTCGCCGGGCCATCGCCTGGCGCGCCTCCGCAAGTTTCTCACGGTCACGCTCGACCGCGCGCTTGTCGTGCAGCTTCTTCCCTTTGGCGAGGGCGATTTCACACTTGACGAGGCCATTCTTGAGATACAACTTGGTGGGAACCAGCGCCAGCCCTTTCTCGCGCGTCTTCCCCAGCAGCTTGTGGATTTCCTGCCTGTGCAGCAGCAGCTTGCGAGGGCGGACCGGATCGTGGTTGGCGCGATTACCGTGATCATAGTGGCTGATGTGGGCGTTGCGCAGCCAGGCCTCCACGCCGGCGATTTCCGCGTAGCTGTCCTGGAGCTGTATCCTGCCGGCGCGGGCGGATTTCACCTCGGTCCCGGTAAGTGCAATTCCGGCCTCGAATGTTTCGAGCAGGTAGTAATGATAGCGCGCCTGGCGGTTATCGGAAAGAATCTTCACCGGGGATTTCACGGCTTCGAACTCCACGCAGCCAAGGCCTGCTGCGTCAAACAGTTATGAGGCAGGCTCCAGCGCCCACCTCATCTTAGCATAGGGCGGACAAAACGACTAAGATGCTTGTCCTGAAGCGGTTAGCGACTATACTCGGGGCCGCCGCGCTCCTCGGCTCTTCGCTGGGCAGCCTGGAGGCCCGCACCAAAAAGGGCGAACGCCACCTCAAACAAGGCCGGGCGCTCGAAGCCACACGCGACTATGACAAGGCCCTGGAGTGGTTCGAGAAGGCCCTCGCCGAGGATCCCTCCGACGCGGCCTACCAGATGGCTGTCCGCCGCGTCCGCTTCCAGGCCGGCCAGCGCCACGTCGACGAAGGCCAGAAACTGCGTGAGCAGGGCAAGCTCGAGGAGGCCCTGAAAGAGTTCCAGACCGCCTACGCCATCGATCCGGGCTCCAGCATTGCCGTGCAGGAGCTCCGCCGCACGGTCGGGATGCTCGATCGGGAAAAGAAGAAAGGCGCGGCCGGCAGGCCGGAAGCGCGAGGCATGACCCCCGCCGAGGCCGCCCGGCGCGAAGCCGAAGAGAAGGCCGCCACGCTGATGCAGGTGCCGGAGCTGAAACCCATCTCGCGCCAGATCAGCACGCTCAAGATGAACAACCAGCCGGTGCGGGTGCTGTTTGAGACCGTCGGCAAGCTGGCCGGCATCAACGTCGTGCTCGATCCCGAGTATCAGAGCAGCGGGAAGAACTACAGCGCCGACCTCACCAACACCACGCTGGAAGAAGCGCTGGATTACCTGGCGGTGATGACGCGGTCCTTCTGGAAGCCGATTTCGCACAACACCATACTGGTGACCAACGAGAGCCTGCCCAAGCGGCGCGACTTCGAGGACATGGTGGTGAAGGTCTACTACCTGCGGAATGTCACCACGGCGCAGGAGCTGACCGAAATATCCACCGTGGTGCGCGGGGTGACCGACATCCGGCGCATGTTCACCTTCAACCCCCAGAACGCCATCCTGGTGCGCGGCACCGTGGACCAGGTGGCGCTGTGCGACAAGCTGATCCAGGACCTGGACAAGCCGCGTGCGGAAGTGGTGGTGGACGTGATCGTCATGGAAGCCAACCGCTCGAGGACGCGCGACCTGGCCGCGGCCTTGTCCACAGCCGGGAGCCCCGGCATCCGCATTCCGGTGGGCTTCACACCGCGCGCCCAACTGGCTGTGCCCCAGCAGGACGACGGCGGCTCGTCGACCACCGGCGGCACTGGCGGCCAGGGCGGTTTCGGCGGGTTCGGCGGCTCGACGACAACCGCCGGCGGCCAGGCTTCGGCCATACTGTTTTCCTCGCTCGGCAAGCTCAGCACGAACGACTTTTCCATGACCCTGCCGGGAGCGCTGCTGCAAGCGTTGATGAGCGACCGCGGGACTCGCGTGTTGCAGTCGCCGCAGTTGCGCTCCGCCGACGGCCAGAAGTCCTCGCTCAAAATCGGCGACCGGTTCCCGTACGCCACCGGCAGCTTCCAGCCGGGCTTCGGCGGCGGCGTGGGGGTGAGCCCGTTGGTGAGCACGCAGTTCCAGTTCGCCGACGTCGGCGTCAACGTCGACCTTACGCCGAAGATCCACGGCAACGACGAAGTGTCGCTGCACGTCGAAGTGGAGATTTCCAACGTCCGCGACCGCATCGACGTCGGCGGACTCTCCCAGCCGGTCATCGGCCAGCGCAAGCTGCTTCACGACGTGCGGCTGCGGGAAGGCGAGGTCACCCTGCTCGGCGGCCTCATGCAGGACCAGGACACCCGCTCGGTGACCGGTATCCCGGTGCTCGGCAGCCTGCCGGTCATCGGCCGCCTGTTTTCCAGCGAAAGCATCGAGCGCAGCCAGAGCGAGCTCCTGATCGCCCTGGTGCCGCACATCGTGCGCAGCCCCGATCTCACCGATGTCAACCTGCGCGGCATCTCCGCCGGCACCCTCGAGCAGGTGAAGCTGACCTACGCGCCGCGCAAGGAAGTCGCGCCGGATGCAACCGCCACTCCGGCTCCTGCGCCCGTGACGCCGCCCGCGGCGCCGGCTCCCTCGACTCCACAACCACCCGCGCCGACCACGGCTCCGGAAGCCGCTGTACCGGCGGCGCCCGCCGCGGTCCGGCTGGTGTTTAATCCGACGGCGGTAGAGGCGCAGTTGAGCGCTCCGGTCTCTGTCACGCTGCTGCTGGAGAATGCGACGGACGTCTTCAGCGCGCCGTTGAAGATCAAGTTCGATCCGAAGATCCTGCGGCTGAACGAGGTTCTCCTCGGCGGACTGCTCGCCGGCGGCGGCCAGCAGCCTATCTTCACCCGCAACATCCGCAATGACTCGGGCGAGGCCGACGTCGTGCTGACGCGGCTGCCGGGAGCCGGCGGCGCCTCCGGCAGCGGCTCGCTGGTGACGCTGGTGTTTCTCGCCATCGGCAAGGGCGCCACGCAGGTGACCTTGCCCGAAGTCAACCTGCGCAATTCGCAGATGCAGCCGGTCACCGCCGCACCGCCGGTGCTCAACATCACCATCCGGTAGCTCACATGCCGGTAGCTCTCAAGCGGTCCCGAGGCAGGCGCGGGTTGACGCTGGTGGAGCTGATCGTCGCCTTCACCATCATGCTGATGCTCTCGGCGATGGCGGTGCCGCTGGCACGCTACAAAGTCCGCCGCGACAAAGAGCGCGACCTGCGCGTGGCGCTGCGCGAAATCCGCATCGCCATCGATAAGTACAAGGACCTGGCCGACGCCGGCCAGCTCGGCCCCACCAAGATCGGCACCGACAACTATCCCGAGACGATGGAGACGCTGGTGGAAGGGGTGAAGATCGCCGGCCCGGTCGACAAGAAGATCCGCTTTCTGCGACGCATCCCCAAGGACCCGTTCACCAACTCGCGGGAATGGGGCGTGCGCAGCACGCAGGACGATCCGGATTCGAAAAGCTGGGGCGGGCAGAACGTCTTCGATGTCTACACCAAGAGCATGGAGAAAGCCGCCGATGGGACCCCGTATGCGGAGTGGTAACGCCGCCGGCAGCCGCGCGCGCCGGCGCGGCTTCACCCTGATCGAGATCATGATCGTGCTGACGATCATCTCGATCCTGGTGTCGATGGCCGTGCCGCTCTACCAGAAGACGCTGATCCGCTCCAAGGAAAGCGTGCTGCGCAACAACCTGTTCACGCTGCGCACGCTCATCGACGAGTACACCTACGACAAGCAGAAGGCGCCGCAATCCTTGCAGGACCTGGTGAGCGAAGGCTACCTGCGGCAGATCCCCATCGACCCGATGACCAGCTCGGCCGGCACCTGGAAGGTGATCATGGAGGACGCCATGGCCAGCGTCAGCCAGACCGAGCCGGGCCTGTTCGACGTCCGCAGCGGCTCCGACAAGATGTCGCTCGAGGGCACCCCGTACGCGGAGTGGTGATCCGGTATCCGCAAGTCGGCCAGATGCGGGGTGTTACACTGGAACTGCGAGCGGCCCCTCGCCGCCCCCCACTCCCCGGTCGTCTAATGGTAGGACAGCGGCCTTTGGAGCCGTGAATCGTGGTTCGAATCCATGCCGGGGAGCCAGCCATTTGCTTGTCCGTCATGACGCGATACCTCGCTCGGCGCAGAAGCTGCGGACCTCCGGCGGCTGCGAAGTGCCGGATGTTCCGGGTGCAAAGGACGTCTGCCTTGCCGTCCGCTGCCCGGCCCCGGATGAAGGGAACCCGGCGCCTCGGATGTGATACGCTCATTCCAGGGAATTCAGCACAAGGGGGTAGGTATGGTTGGTCTTCTCATTTCAGTTCTGCTGGCGGCATCCTCGCTGATGGCGCAAACCGGAACCTCACGCATCCGCGGCGTGGTGACCGACACCTCGGCCGCTGTGGCGCCAGGAGCGGAAGTCAACGTGCTCCACGATGCCACCGGCTTCAGCCGCATCACGACCACGAATTCTTACGGGCAGTACAGCTTCGATGGACTGCCGCTGGGCGCCTACACGATCACGGTGTCGCTGGCGGGCTTCAAGAAGGTCACCAGCAAGGGCAACAACCTCAAGGTCGGCGACGTGCTGACGATCGACATCACGCTCGAGCCGGGCGCGGTGAGCGAGGCGATCACCGTCAGCGAGCAGTCCACGCAGGTACAGACCTCGGAGGCCTCGCTCGGCAACGTGCTCGACACCAAGCCGATCGAGCAGTTGCCGCTCAACGGCCGCAATCCGCTGCACCTGATGGCGCTCCAGCCGGGCGTGGCCGGCCACGCCTCGCAAGCCACGTCACGCTCCGGGACGGTCACCTTCTTCGTCAACGGCGACCGTGGCCGAGGCGTCTACACGACGCTGGACGGGGTGGACATCACCGACCCGGTGATCCCGCGCGGAGAGCTCTCGCACGTGCTGCTGAACCCGGATTCGGTGAGCGAGTACCGTGTCATCACCAGCGTGGCCAAGGCAGAGTACGGGCGCAACAGCGGCGCGCAGGTTCAGATCGTTTCCCGCGCCGGCACTAACGAGTTCCACGGCAACCTGTTCGAGTTTCACCGCAACACCGTGCTCAACGCCAACGACTGGTTCAACAACCGCGACGGCCTCAAGCGCGAGATCCTCATCCGCAACCAGTTCGGCGGCTCGATCGGCGGGCCCATCAAGCGCAATACCGCCTTCTTCTTCTTCAACTGGCAGTCGCAGCGGATGGCGCAGAGCATCTCGGAAGTCCGCACGGTGCTGACGCCGGAGGCGCGCACCGGCCTGTTCCGCTTCGCCGTCGGCGCGCGCAACGCGCCGTCGATGGTCGATCCGCAGGGACGCTCGCTGCTGCCGGCCTGCGGCGCCGGCGCGACCAGCGGTTGCTACCGCACCTACAACATTCCGCTCGGCGATCCGTTGCGCCGCGGCCTGGATCCGCTCATGCAGGAGCAGATCAAGCTCACCAACCTGCCCAACGACTTCTCCGCCGGCGACGGCTTCAACACCGCGCGCTTCCGCTTCAACGCCCCGGCGCGTTATCCGGTGGATTCGCTGCTGACCCGCGTCGACTGGCGGCTTCGCTCCAGCCACCAGGTCTACTTGCGCTACGGCAACGGCAACAACAATCTCTACGGCGACTACATCAACGGCGGGCTGCCGCGCTACCCGGCCAACCCTGCTTCGTTCCCCGGCCGCACCCGCGAGTCGCACAGCCAGGGCGGCGCCGCCGGCTGGAACTCGGTGATCGGCAACAACATGGTGAATGAGTTCAACGTCGGCTTCACCCGCAACACCATCTTCTTCCTCGACCCGACTCATCCCAAGTTCGAAGTGATCAGCAACGTCCAGTCGGATCCGTTCATTTTCTGGGGCGGCACCGGGCGCATCCCGGAGAACAGCCAGATCCTCGACAACTACTCCTTCGTGCGGCAGAACCACACCTTCAAGACCGGCGTCAACGCGCGCTTCTACCGCATCAATCAATTCCGCCGCGCGACCAACTTCCATCCGCGGCTGACCTTCGGCACCAACGACGCGCCCGTGTTCCTGACCTCGCAAGCCGGAGCGGCGCAACTGGACCTGACCGGCATCAACGCCAACGACCGCACCACGCTGAACAGCCTGTTCAACGACGTGCTGGGCGTGGTGGGCACGGTGCGCAAGGTGTTCTATTCCAACGGGACCGAGTTTCCATCCGCCGACCAGGAGCTGCGGTTCGCCCAGCGCACCAAGGAATACAACTTCTACTTCCAGGACGACTGGCGCGTCTCGCCGAAACTGACGCTGAACCTCGGCGTCCGCTACGAGTACAACACCGTGCCATTGGACAAGAGCGGCATGCAGGTGGTGGTGGATAGAGCGCTCGGCAGCCGCGGCGGCGACGTGTCGCTGCTTCCGGCCGGTCCGGGCACGGGCCGCACCTGGTACAAGAACGACTGGAACAACTTCGCCCCGGCGGTCGGCTTTGCCTGGACCCCGTTCGGCGGAGGGAAAACCTCGATCCGCGGCGGCTACCGCGTTTCCTACAATCGGCTGGTGAACTGGGCGCTGAACGTGGTGGAGCAGAACCAGCCGGGCACCACCAAGGTGCAGATCCTGCGGCCGAACTCGAGCGCTTCGGCCACCAGTCCGCCGGCAGTGAGAGCCAATGACCAGGCGGTCAAGACGCTGATCAGCCAGTTGCCGGTGGGCGTGGTGGGACTGCCGGTGGAGCGCAGGCCCCTTCCGGACCGCAGCTCGACGCCGCTGATCTTCGAAGAGAACCTCCGCACGCCTTATGTGAATCAGTGGAACCTGAGCGTGCAGCACGAGATCCTGCCAAACACCGTGCTCGAGGTGGCCTACGTGGGCAACAAGGGAACGCACATGTTCCGGATGATGGATGCCAACCAGGCCGGCGTGACGCAGGACTTCCTGGCCAGCTTCGTCGCCGCACAACGCGGCGTGCGCACCGGACCGGTCGGAGCGCTGCTCAACACCTACGGGGCGACGCTGCCGTCGTCGATCACCAACGCGCTGGCGAACAACGACGTGGCGGCGTTGATCGTCACGGTCGACGAAGGCGCTTTCAACGGCGTGGTCGGCGGGCGGCTGGTAGCGGCCGGCCTGGGCCAGGGTTACTTCCGCAACCCGCAGTTCCGCACGGCGGCCCTGGGCTGCGCCTGCACCGACACCAGCTACAACGCCTTGCAGGTCTCGCTGAACCGGCGGTTCTCCAACGGGCTGATGTTCCTCTCCAACTACACCTTCGCCAAGAGCCTGGACGACGTCTCCGACGACACCGACGGCGCCGGCCAGGGCCTGCTCATCCCGACCGATTCCAACAACCGGCGGCTCGACTGGGGACGCAGCGGCTACGACATCCGCCACCAGTTCCGCGCCGCGGTGATCTACGATCTGCCGTTCGGGCCCAACGGCCGGCTGCTGCGCGCGGGAGGCGTTGTAGGCCACCTGATCGGCGGCTGGACCACCAACACGATCGTCGACTGGTCCAGCGGCTTCCCGTATACGGTGGGCACGGCGCGCGGGACGCAGTGGCCAGGGATCGCGACGCGGGCCTTATACAACGGCGACCCGACCGCGGCGGGCACGCTCGCCAAGGGCGGAAGCACCGTCACCTGGTTCACCGAGCAAGAGAAGGCGCAGTTCTCGATGCCGGCGCCGGGCCAGCACGGCGGCGGGCGGAACATCTTCACCGGTCCCGGCTTCTTCCAGACGGACTTCTCGCTGCACAAGACCATTCCGGTGACCGAGCGGGTGCGGGTGGAGCTGCGCGCGGAGGTGTTCAACCTGTTCAACAACGCCAACTTCAACGGGCCCAACGCCACTTCTACTTCGGCGTCCTTCGGCGTGATCTCTTCCCTGCGGGTGCCGCCGCGCATTATGCAAATGGCGGCCAAGATCTATTTCTGAAACTGTCCCTGGAGCTTCTACATTTTGCAATGGGATCGGAGTGACCGACGTGGCGCAGGCTCTCAGCCTGCCGCGCCGAGACTCGTCTCGGCGCCTGCGCTCCAGCTCCCGTGCGGTTGAGCCTTTCAGCGACTGCCGCAGCCGTGCCGGCGGCACTCTCGGTAGTGCCGTGCCGGCGGCACTCTCGGTAACAGGAGCGCGGGAACGTGGTTGGCCATAATCACATACGCGCGCTGTGGGAGACGGCGGCGGGGATTGGGCGCGTATATATAGGCGTTGAGCCGCTGGAAATCCGCTGGCGTCGAGACGAGTCTCGACGCGGCAGACACGAGTGTCTGCGCCACATCGTTGGCTCGGGGACTGCCAAAATGCTACAGGAAGAATTCCATCAGGACCTCGTCGTCTTCCATATCGCCCATCCTGACCTGGCGTGTGAATCGGCCGCACTCGAAGAATCCGAGATTCCGGTAGAACGCCTGCGCGTCGAGGTTGGAGGCGCGCACCTGGATCACGAACTTTTCGTAGCCCGCCTGGCGGGCGAACTCCCGGGTGCTGAGAAACAGCGCGCGGCCAACGCCCCGGCGCCGCCATTCCGGCAACAGGAAGGTGCCGAGCTGACCTACGTGCCGCATCGAATGAATCATGGGCGACCACAGGTCCAGGCTCTGGTAGCCGACGATATTCCCGGAAGCGGCCACGGCCACGTGAGTCGTTTCGCGCGAGGAGAGCGATTGTAGGTAGCTGCGCTCCTGCGGAACGGTAAACGGCCGGTCAATCGCCGAGTGGACGCGCTCGGAAGCGATTCGCTCCAACACGCGCACGATCTGCTCCGCATCGGCTGGCATGGCGCGGCGGATCGACAGCCCGGGTTCCGGCGATGGCTGCGTCATCGAGCCCGGCTCTGGCGCAGCCGCACGCCGGCGTTGCGGCCGGCGGGAAAGCTCAGGGTGAGAATGCCGCCGCCATCGGTCTCGGCTTCGGCGAGCTCCTCGTCGTCGACCTCCACTTCGTACTTCCGCCGCGGGGCGAGCCCGACCAGGTGGCAGGTGACGGCGTCCTCCTGCTCGATGCGGAATTGCCGCGCCGCCTCTCTGCCGATCACCATCGCGGAGCCGAGCAGCAGCGGCTCGGCCAGGACGCCCGGCTCCAGTCGGCGAATGGTCCCTTCGCGGAACAGTTGCGAGCGGTCGGCGGCGTAGTAGAACCAGGTGGCGTCCTCCTGCCAGCCGGAGCGCAGCAGGATCCGGCCGCCCAGCGGATCGTGAAAGCCCACCGGCGCCAGCCAGAAACTCAGGCCCGGCTGGTAGGGATTCGCCCACAGAAATTCGTACGGAATCCCGAACGGGCCGCGGAGCAGGAAGCGATCCTGGATGAGCCATCCTTGCACGTACTGGTTCTCGAGCAGGTTGTTGTCGTAGGACACCATGCTGAGGCCGGCGGCGCGGTCCAGAGCCGCCACACGCAGGTCGGGCTCTCCATGCGCTTCCATGATAGGAACGCGGTAGTCGTTCTCCGCCGCCGGGTAAGGGGCCGGGTAGTGCGCCAGCAGGTAGAACAGCGGGAGCCTGGCGAAATGGGTTTTGAACTCTTCGCGCAGATCGATGTTCAGATTGTCCCGTACCACATGAAACAGCTCGTACAGCGCGTGGAGCTCGTCGTACCGCAGGACGTCCTGCCCCTTCCGCAGCGCGGGAATGATGCGGCCGCGCCACCAATCGGCCACGATGAATCGCAACTGCCGCTCGCACAAATCCGGAGCGACGCCGGCGAGCGCGATGGCCGCCAGCGCACGGAGTCGCACGGCGGGGAGATCCTCGCCGGTGGTTGCCGCGAGAAGCTTCCGCAGCTTGGCGGCGAGCCGCTGGGACTCGGCGGGAGTGAGAAGCGGCTGGCACCAGTCGTACACCAGGGCGAGCTGGCGCAGGTCGTTGCCCTGGCCCAGCGCCCATTCGACCGCCTTGCGGCCGTGCGCGCGGCTGCCCGAAGCGACGTAATAGAGAGCCAGGGCCATGCCCGGCTCCGGCATGGGGACGTTGGCGGCGAGAAAGGTTTCCAACTGCTGCCAGCGCATCGAACGGCGCTCTGTTTCCCGACGCAGCAGCCGTTGGCGGGCGGCCGGCATCAGGAGGCGGGGGTGTTCCCGATCGGGCCGAAAATCCTCGGCCGCCGGCTGGGGGCACGCGGGCGGGATCACCAGCAGACACAGCCACAGCAGTCGGACCGGCACCAGATCCGATTGTGTCACGGCGACACACCACTGCGGGTAGCACAACCCACTGCGGACCAAACGGACCGCGGTTTTGAGTTTGTTTTCATACGGTTAGAGCAGGCACGAGACTGGCAGCCGTCGTGCTTCTACAGAGAACGAATTGATGGACCCTTTTGAACCTGCCCTCTGCTGCAAAGGGTAGGCGGGCCAAGAGCGCGGAAAGCGGCAAGTATGTGCTCGCGGGAGCCGAAGTTTTTGGTTTCAACACGCGCCCGGAAGCTCGGCTACAAGTTGCAACAGAGGGTGCTTTTTTTGTACGCGCGGTTTTCATAGGTTTTAACAAGCTGCCTAGGGTCGTCGCCTTCCGGTTTCCAGGCAGCATTTCCGGGCAGGGAACGTGGACGCGGGCCTTTCCGGGAATGTGAAGGAAGCCGGGGGCGGGACTCTTTTGTTGAGGCGGACCGCATCGGAGCGAGTGAGTCGAATCGGCTGGCTCGACTCCGATGCGGAATGTTCCTTCGCCCGTTGGCTTCCCGCCTACCAGGATAGCGTACCCGAGCGCGGCTCTTCCTCGTCGCTGGGAAGATAGAGCGTGTGGCAGTGCTCGCAGCGATAGATCTCCGCTTCGGCTCCGAATTTCTTCTTCACTTCATCGCCGAAGAAATACCAACGCTTCAAGTGGCCGGCACAGAGCTTGCCTTTCTCGTTCTTTTCGTTGCAGGCGCGCATGCGCGGGATGCGGCGCTTGACCTTGGCGCCGTCGGCGAGCGTGTCCACCAGCACGGCTTCCGGAATCGTTCTGGTCGAGGCGGCGTACTTGGGATTGGCCATGGTTTCCCTGAGAGTATAGCAGCCAGGGGCAGAGGTCACCGAATGCCGAAAGCGACAGGCCAGGAGGCCGGTCCCACATTGGATACACTGCTTCTCAGGGGAGCTTGCATTGCTCATCGTAATGAGCGCGCAGGCGGGTGAAGCCGAGATCGCCCGCGTCTGCGCGAAAATCGAAAGCCTCGGCTACCGGCCTCACGTCATTCCGGGGGCGCAGCGCACGGCTATCGGAATAACCGGCAACGCCGGACCGGTGGATCGGGAGGAGTTCGATGGCCTGCCGGGCGTGTCCGAAGCCATCCGCGTCTCGAAACCCTACAAGTTGGTGAGCCGCGAGGTGAAGCCGGACAACACCGAGGTGCACGTCGCCGGCGTCGCGGTAGGCGGAGACGAGTTGGTGCTGTGCGCCGGGCCGTGTTCGGTGGAAAGCCGCGACCAGATCCTGGAGGCCGCCTGCGCGGTGAAAGCCGCCGGAGGGCGCCTTCTGCGCGGGGGCGCCTACAAACCACGCACGTCCCCCTACGCCTTCCAGGGGCTGGGCGAGGAGGGCCTGCGGCTGCTTGCCGAAGCGCGGGAGCGCACCGGACTGGGTGTGGTGACGGAAGCCATGGACGTGGAGACCTTCGACCTGGTGGAGGACTACGCCGATTGCGTGCAGATCGGCGCGCGCAACATGCAGAACTTTTCGCTGCTGCGCCGCGCCGGGCGCTCGCGCAAGCCGGTGCTGCTCAAGCGCGGCATGTCATCGACGCTGGAGGAGTTCCTCATGGCCGCCGAGTACATCCTGGCCGAGGGCAACTACCAGGTGATCCTGTGCGAGCGCGGCGTGCGCACCTTCGCCGACCACACGCGCAACACGCTCGACCTGAGCGTGGTGCCCGCCGTCAGGCGGCTGAGCCACCTGCCGATCCTGGTCGACCCCAGCCATGGAACCGGCCGCCGCGACCAGGTGCACCCGATGGCGCTGGCGGCGGTGGCCGCCGGGGCCTGCGGCCTGATCGTCGAAGTCCACCCGGCCCCCGACCGCGCGCTCTCGGACGGCTTCCAGTCGCTCTATCCGGATCAGTTCCGCGAGCTGGCCGAGGAGTGCCGCGCCGTCGCCGCATTACTCGCCGTCCGGAGAAGACAGGGCGTCGTTCATGGTATGCTGCCAGAAGGATAGCCTCTGACGGTCATTGTTTCCAACCTCTGAGCAGCCGGGCCGCACGCATTCCCCGCGGTCATGAGCTGTTCGTGTCTCCTGTTGAATTCCACGTGGGAGAACCCTGTCACCCCCACGGGGGTTGTCCCGGCCTGCGGCCGAGCAACTCCCGTCATGGATGGAAAAGAACGGTCATGCCGTTCTCTGGAGAGGAACATGAGCTTGGAACAATTGGGATGGGATCCGTTTTTTGCTACCGCGTTCGCCGCCTGTGCCGGACCGGGGGAGATCGCCGGACGCGTGGCCCGCGCCGACCGCGGGCGCTACCTGGCGTTCACCGCCGACGGAGAGATCGATACGGAAACCAGCGGCCGGTTCCGGCACCTGGCGCCGCAAGCGTCGGGCCGGCCGGTGGCGGGCGACTGGGTGGTGCTGGCCGCCGAGGGCCGGCGCATCACCGCCGTCCTGCCCCGGCGCACCTGCTTTTCGCGCAAGCAGGCCGGTGAGCGCACCGAGGAGCAGGTGCTGGCGAGCAACGTCGACGTGGTGTTCCTGGTGGCCGGTCTGGACGGCGACTTCAACCCGCGGCGCCTGGAGCGCTACCTGCTGCTGGCGTGGGAGAGCGGCGCCACGCCGGTCATCGTGCTGAACAAAAGCGACGCCTGCGAGGATCCCCAGCGCGCGATTGCGGACACGCGCGCCGTGGCCGCCGGCGCTTCCGTGCTGCTATTGAGCGCGCTGAACGACGACGGGCTGGGGCAGCTTGGGGCCTGCGTCGCCACCGGGCAGACGGCGGCGCTGCTGGGCTCTTCCGGCGTCGGCAAGTCGACCATCGTGAATCGCCTGCTCGGCCGCCAGGCGCAGCGCGTGCAGCCCGTGCGGGATAGCGACTCCCGCGGCCGGCACACCACTACGCACCGCGAGCTTATCCCGCTTCCGGAGGGCTGGCTGCTGATGGATACGCCCGGCCTGCGCGAGCTCCAGCTTTGGGGAACGGGCGACGGCATCGAGCGCGTCTTCACCGACATCGCCGCGCTCGCCGAACAGTGCCGGTTCCGCGACTGCCGCCACCAGGGCGAGCCAGGCTGCGCCGTGGCGGAGGCCATCGAGCAAGGCCGGATCGAGACGGACCGCCTGGAGAGTTACACCAAGCTCCAGCGCGAGCTCGACTACCTGGAGCGCAAGCAGGACACCCGCGCCGCGGCCGAACAGAACCGGGTGTGGAGAAACATACACCGGGCAATGCGGCGGATGCCGGACAAGCGCGGCGGTTACTGAGCCGCGCGCGTAAGCAAGCGGTCCGGTTGTCGCGGCTCGGAATCACACGCTGCGCTTCAGCGCGTGGTCGATGGCCTGCTGCGGCACGCGGAACTCGGTCATGCCGACGTTCCCCTTGTATCCCAGCTCGCGCACGCCGGCAGGACTGGTGTAATAGGCGTCCACCGTCATGCGCCGCGCCCAGTCGAAGAAGCGGACGCCGGGACCGAGCTCCGGCGAATCGTTCCTACGGAAGGCGATCAGGTCAAGCAGGGCCGTCTGCTCGGCGGGTTTGGCAGCCGCGAACTTCGATCCGTGGCGGCGTTCCATCTCCCGGTCGAGCCAGGCGAGGCCGCCGGTGTAGATGGCCGCCATCTCCTCGTTCTGGCTCGAGAGCAGGTCGATGAACTCGGCGGCGCCGGCTTTGCCCGCGCCGGGTACGATCAGCTCGGCCAGCGCCTGCAAGGCGCGGAATTCGCCCGGCTGGAAGCATTTGGGCCTGTACACACCGCCGGCGGCCTGCTTTTCCTCGACTGCCAGGTTGTGCACGTGCTGAGCCGCCTCGGCGTTCAATCCGCCCAAGGTGGCCGAGAGCGCCACGTTGCGCAGCAGGTCGCGTCGGGAAACCAGTTCTTCAGACATTGCCTTTCCTCAGTTCCTCGGCCAGGTACTCGGAGGTGCGCCAGGCCACGGCGTTGATGGTGAGCGTGGGGTTCTTGTCCGGGTTGCTGACGAAAGGCGCCGCGTCGGCGACAAACAGGTTCTTCACGTCGTGGGCCTGGCAATACCTGTTCAGCGCCGAGGTTTTCGGATCGTTGCCCATGCGGACGGTGCCCAGCTCATGAATGATGGTGCCCCCGGTGGAGATGCCGCCCGATTCCCGCTCCGGGTTGGCCAACCCCTGCACCTCGCCGCCCATGCTTTCCAGGATCTGGCGGAAGGTCCGTTCCATGTGGCGCGCCATGCGGAGCTCGTGATCGCTCCAGCGGAAGTGGAAGCGCAGCACCGGGATGCCCCAGCGGTCGACCACGCCGGGATCCGCCTCGCAGTAGGTGTGCTCGTTGGGGATCATCTCGCCGCGCCCGGCCAGTCCGACAAAACAGCCGTACTCATCGTGGATCTTGGTCTTCAACGCGGCGCCGTAGCCTTCATGACGCCGGCAGGCGCTGTGGAACGAGCCGACCTGCGGCATGCCGTAGCCGCCGCCGATCTCGACGTGGTAGCCGCGCGGAAACTCCTTGCTCGGGGAATCGTACAGCCACCACGGGATGTACATGTGTCCGCCGCCGAAGCCGTCCGCGTCGTGGCGCGGCATGCCGGCCAGCGCGGGGATGTAAGCGCGCAGTCCGAAGCCCACCGTGTCGGTGAGGTAGCGGCCCACCACGCCGGAGGAGTTGGCGAGGCCGTTGGAGTGGCGCGGCCCCTTCGAGTTCAACAGCAGCCGCGCCGACTCGCAGGCGCTGGCCGCCACCACCACGACGCGGCAGCGGATCTGCTTCTCGGTGCGCGTGGCTTTGTCGATATAGGAAACGGCGCGCACCTTGCCCGTATCGTCGGTGAGCAGCTCGCGCACCATCGCGTTGGGAATCAGCGCGACGCGGCCGGTCTTCATCGCCGGGAAAATCTGCACCTGGCTGGAAGAATAATTGGATGCCGGAATGCACCCGCGCCCGCACTGGCCGCAATAGTGGCAGGCGGGGCGGCCGTTGAGCGGGCGGGTGAGGATGGCCATGCGCATCGGGATGCACGGGATGCGATGCTTGGCGCACGCGCGCTTGACCAGCATTTCGTGGACGCGCGGCGACGGCGGCGGCTGGAAGATTCCGTCGGGCGCGCTGCGGATCCCCTCCCGGCTGCCGGACACTCCGATGAACGCCTCCGCCTTGTCGTAGTAGGGGGCCAATTCCTGGTAGGTGATGGGCCAGTCCGTCCCCAGCCCGTCGGTCGAGTAGGGCTGAAAGTCGTAGTCGGAGAAGCGCAGCGAGATGCGGCCGTAATGATTGGTGCGGCCGCCGACGATGCGCGAGCGGAACCAGCGGAACTGGCTCCCCGGGGCCACCGTGTACGGCTCGCCCTCGATGTCCCAGTAGCCGTTGGGCGCGTTGAAATAGCCCCACTGCTGGCGGCCGAAGTAGGAGGCGCCGCCTTCCCCCGCGCCGCGATGCGATACCTGGTGCGGCCAGAGATGTTCCTTGAAGTCTTTGTGCGGGACCAGGTTGGGGCCGGCCTCGAGCAGCGTGACCTGCACGCCGAGGTTCGCCAGCACGTGCGCCGCCGTGCCGCCGCCGGCGCCAGAGCCGATCACCACTACGTCGTGAACTTTGGGAGAGCGGATGACCTGAAGCATGATCCTACTGATTACAGCATAATGTGTGCTGTACGGGAGGAGCCATGTATCACTACGATCCGGCCGCGGCGCTCGAGGAACTGGAGGACGACGCCACCCTGCCGAATCCGGTTCACGTGCGGGACATGATCCTGCGCGCGCGGCTGACGCCGCAGGCGGCGCTCGAGCTCAACCGGAAATTTCTCGAGTACCAGGAGTCGTTCGGCGAATTGCAGGGGCTGGGGCGCGCGCTGCTGGAAGAACTGGCTTCGGCACCGCGGAAGTAATCAGCGGTACTTGCGAAGAACCGCCAGCACGCGGCCCTGGATCTGAACGTCGGCGGCCGGCAACAGGATGGGCTCCATGGACGGGTTGGCCGGCTGGAGGCGGACGGTTTCCGGCGAGTCGCGGTAGAGGCGCTTCAGAGTGGTCTCCGTACCCCGCACCAGGGCGACGACGATTTCCCCGTCGCGTACCTCCGGGGCGCGCTCGACGAGCACGAAATCGCCGCGGCAGATGTGATCCTCGATCATCGAATCGCCGCCCACTTCCAGGGCGAACAGGTCCTCACCGGAGAGGAAATCGCCGAAGCGCAGCGTCTCCTGCCCGGCCACCGCTTCCACCGGCGAGCCGGCGGCGATGCGTCCCAGCAGCGGAACTTCCAGACGCCCGCCCGTTTCCTGCTGGTGACGCCGCAGGTCCTGGAAGTACCTCGGCGCAAGCTCCAGTGAGCGGCTCTGGTTGAAGCCGCGCAGGAGGTACTTTTTCCTCGTCAGCGCCGCGATGTGCTTGTGCACGGTGGCGAGCGACGCCAGGCCCAGGCCGCCGGCGATCTCCTCGTAGCTGGGGCAGTAGCCGTTCTCCTGGACGAACTTCGCCAGGAAGTCGAGCAGCTCTTTCTGCCGGCGGGTGAGTGGCATGGAAGTATTATTGGCGAAGAAAAAGGGAAAGTCAAGGCCTTTGCGCCAGCGCCCCGTACCGGCGCAGGATTTCCTTCACCGGCTCGATGGGCAGCGCCTCGACCGTACGCCCGTTTCCGCTCATGGTCCGCGCGCGGAACAGCGAGTTGTAGATGGCCTCTTCGGTCGCCTCGATGACAGCGTCGAACAGCGGGGCCACGGCTTCCGGGGCGAGCGGGGCGACGCCGCGCGCGGTGGAAAACGAGATGGCGTAGTCGCCCGAGCCGTGGGAACCGTTGGAGCCTGTGCGCGCCAGGCCCCAGATGGTGCGCGCCGCGAGCCGCATGAGCGCGCGATGATCGAGCGGGGCATCGGTGGCCACCACCATGATGATGCTGCCCTCGCCGCCGCCCGGGCTGCCGCGTTTCAGCTCACGGCCGACAGGGACGCCGGCAATGCGAAGATCGCCGCCGAAGTTGCTCTGCACCAGCACGCCGACGGTGAAGGCGCCGGCGCGGCGCGAGGAGGTTCCGATGCCGCCCTTGAAGCCGAAGGCGACCGTGCCCGTGCCGGCTCCGACGGCGCCTTCCTCGACCGGCCCGGTGCGTGCGCCGCCGATAGCGGCGAAGACTTCCTCGCGCCCGACGTGTCGGCCGCGGATATCGTTCAGCGCGCCGTCGTTGGTCTCCCCGACCAGCGGATTGATCGAGCGCACGTTCTGGTTGCCGGCGAGGGCGAGCATGTAGTCGATCACCGCGTCGGCCACGCGCGGGACGTTGAGCGTCGAGGTCAGCAGGATGGGTGTCTCGATTTCACCCAGCTCGTTGACCTGGGTCGAGCCGGCGAGCTTGCCGAAGGCGTTGCCGACGAACACCGCCCCGCGCACCTTCTCGCGGAACATGTTCCCGCCATGCGGCAGGATGGCGGTGACGCCGGTGCGGACGTTATCGCCGCGGATGAGTGTCGAGTGCCCGACGCGCACGCCCGCGACGTCGGTGATGGCGTTGAGCGGGCCGGTCGGCAGAGTGCCGATAACCAGGCCGAGGTCGCGAGTCCGCGGGCGGCTGTCCTGGGCCCAGGCGCCCAGGACAACCAGCGCGAGAATCAGGCAGCGCAAGAACGGCGTGGCGTTAGAAGCTCAGCCGCAGCCCGAAACGAATCTGACGCTCGTCGATGCCGTCGCGGCCGAGGCCGGCGGTCGAGGTGATCTCGGTGTAGCCGTTGTACCGCCGCAGAGGATCGGTGATCTGCGGATCGAAGCTGGAGACGTTCGAGCCGGGATTGTTGAAGTGCGGCGTGTTGGAGAAGTTGAACGACTCCATCCGGAACTCGAGACCGAACCGCTCGCTGAGCCGGAACTTGCGGAATGCGCCGAAGTCCCAGTTCACCAGGCCGGGTCCTCGGAGGATGTTGTGGCCCGTGTTGCCGAAGCGCTCCTGGCCGCGCCCCGTAGGTCCGGCGGCGAACGCGAACGGGTCGAAGTAGGATTGACCGCGGCCGGCGCCGCCCAGTATTTTCACCACGGGGTTCACCTGGTCGGCCGTCTGGGAGGCTCCCGGCATGCGCAAAGGAGCGGAGGAGCCTACGCTGAACGGCGTGCCGCTGTAAAGGCTGATCAGGTTGTTGACCTGCCATCCGCCCAAAACGGCGGAGACCCAGTTGCCTGTGGCGGCGAACTTCTTGCCTTTGCCGAAGGGGAGCTCCCAGATATTGGTGACCTGGAAGTTGTGCGCCCGGTCGTAGCCGCGCACCACCCGGTTGCGCAAGAAGTAGGGGATTGCGTGTACGGCGGGCCCGCTGTCGCTGTTGTCGTTGAAGCCGATTACTTTCGACCAGGTATAGGCGGTCTGCATCGAAAGACCATGAGAGAATCGCCGCTCCAGGGTCGCCTGCAAGGAGTCGTAATGCGTGGTGCCGAAGGGGGTGATCAGCGTGGTTTCCGCGGTCCGGCCGAAGCGCGGAAACAGCGGCTGGCCGTCGCGATCGGCGCCGATCACCTGGCCGGCGTTGATGTTCACGTAGCCGAGCTGGCGGGTGGAGCGCGTGGCGACGTAGCCGGCCTGGCCGGTAAACCCGTGTGGGAGTTGTTTCTGAATCGTGAAGTTCCAGGACTGGATGTAGCCGCGCCGGAACTTCTCCGGCGTCGTCACTACGGCGTACGTGGTCGGGATGTCGATGATGCCGTTACCGAACTGCGGGACCACCGCCCGCGGGATGCCGTTGGCGATCTCCCCCGCCCAGGCGAATGAATTCGGAGCGGGGATGTTCTGGATCAGCAGCACCGGGTAGTTGGTACGCAGGGGCCGCTGGAGCGAAAACGGGTCGTAGGTGATGCCGTAGCCGGCGCGAATGACGAAGGTGTCCGTCATGCGATAGGCGAAGCCGACGCGCGGCGCAAACATCTTCTTGCTCACCTCGACGCCGCAGTTGGTCGGCACCTGACCCACGCCGCAGATCAACATCTTGTTGTTCACCGCGTCGTACTTTTCCAGGCCCCGGTCGGCGCGGGTCGGGAAAGGAATGAACTCCCAGCGCAGGCCGTAGGAAACCGTGAGCTTGCGCGAGGCATTCCACCGGTCGCGCAGGTAAAAGCTGTAGTTCCACTGCCGGGTGTTGTACTCGTCCGGGACCTGGGTGATCTTGCCGATGTTGGTGGGCAGCCCCAGAAGGAAGGTGGCGTAGTTGTTGTACTGGTTGGCGGTGAGACCTCCGACGAGCGTGGTGGGACCTCCGCCGAAATTGAAGCCGCCTTGGGCGCCGTGGCTTGCGCCGGTTGCTTCCGGCTGAAGGTGGTTCATACCGTTCAGGTAGAAGTCGAACCCAAAGCGGACCTCGTGCGTGCCCTTGGTCCAGTTCATGTTGGCCACGTACTGGAATTGCGGGTCGCGGCGGAAATAGGGCATGAAAGCGTTGTTGATGCCCAGGTTGGTGAAGCCGCCCACGGCGAATTGCGGCCAGCCGCCCTCGAACCGGCGTGTCCCGTTGGTGCCGGGAATGCCGAGAAACTCGAGACCCAGCTTTTCATCCAGCCGGGACTGCTCGACCGAAGTGTCCATCCGGGTCCAGCCGAAGTAGGAGTCCATGATCAGGGTAGGCCCGAAGATGTACGTGCCTGCCACCGTCAGGCTGAAGGTGTTGCCCGTGCCGGTGCCCGGGTTGCCGCCGGCGCCGGAAATTTCCGGTCCGCCCACGGCGCCGAACATTTCCGGGTTGTTCATGTCGTAGTGCAGGATGCTGAAACGGCTGAACATCGTGAATTTGGAGCTGGCGTTCCAGTTGACCTTGGTATCGGCGCGGTGGCGGTCGAAGATATAGCCGCCGGTGGCGAAGTAGTTGTCGGAAAGGCCGCCCAGGTTGGGCTGCGGCGTCAGGTCGATCAGCTTGCGAATGATGGGGCTCTGGCGCGCGGCCGGCACGATGTTTCCGGCAAAGGGCGTGCGGCCCGAGCCGTCGGCGGTTCCGGTGCGCGGGTCGAAGACCGGCCGCGGCGATTCCGACATGTCTCCGCGGCGCATGCCGGGCGTGGGCACGGTGCCGAACCGCGAGGCGAACTCGCGGTTGTAGGTGCCTTCATAGCTCATGAAGTAAAACAGCTTGTCGTGCTTGATCGGGCCGCCCAGCGTGCCCCCGAACTCGTTATTCACCAGTTTCGGTTTGCGCTGGCCCACGGGCAGGAAGAACGGCTTGGCCTTGAGCGGGTTTCCGGTGTAGTACTCGAAAGCGCTGGCCTTCAGATCGTTCGAGCCGCCGCGGATCTGAACGTTGATGGCCGCCCCGCCGGCCAGACCCTGTTCGGCGTCAAAGCTGTTGGTGACAATGTTCACCGTGTCGATGGCTTCCAGCGTCGGCACGAACGCGGTGGCGTGGGGCAGCCAGGGTGAGATCGAGCTGGCGCCGTCGATGCGCGTGTTGTTGATCGAGTAACTGACGCCGTTCACGTTGAACGTCAGCGCGCGCGCCGGGTTGGTGGGCACCGAGTGCGCGTTGGTCGGGGGCCGGAACCCGGGGATGGTCTTGAAAATCTGCTGGTAGTTGCGGCCGAGCGGCACGGGAAGGTTCTGGAAGGTGGTGCTGGTGATCTCGGCGCGCACTTCCGAGCGGTCCGTTTGCAGGATGGCGGCCGCTCCGGTGACAACCACCGATTCGGTCACCGTCCCCACCTGCAAGCCGACGTCGGTTCGGATGATGCTGTTGATGGTGACCAGGACCTCGCTCTGGGTGAACGCGCGGAAGCCTTCTTTGGTCACCTTCAGCTCGTAGGTTCCCGTCTGGATGGTGGGAAAGCTGTAGCCACCGGCCTCATTCGTGGTCGTCGAACGCGACTGGTTGGTGTCTTTGTGGGTGACGGTGACGTTGGCGCCGGGAACGGCGGCGTCACTGGCGTCTTTGACGTTGCCCACGATGGAGCCATAAAGAAGCTGCGCCGCCACGGGTGGTGCGGCCAGAAGAATCACCACCGCGGCCGCAGCCAGCAGCAGCAATAGATTCCGAGTCGGTCTGAAGCTCATTGTTAACCCCCCCCTTAGATGGACGAAACCCTGATTCACGGGTAAGTATATAGGAGATCGCATATTGATGCAACGGCTTAGCGCTCTGTTCGGATCGAATTTAACGAACCGGCCACGCCGGCCGCTCAGCCCTGGTGTTAGACTGGCTGCTCCATGATCTTCCTTTCCGAGCAGGTCCTCGCAGCGCGCCGCGACCTCATTATGCCACCTGGCCCGACATTGCGCTGCCGGCGCTGGGAGCCCGGACGCCACGCCAGGCGTTGAGAACAGCCAAAGGTCGGGCGCAGGTGGTGGACCTTATCAAGGGAATCGAGAACCACGAGGAACGGAACCGGCTGGAGGGGCGAGGCTGGTACGACGCGAGCAAGCTTCGGGCGGATTTGAAGTTGTAGGACCTGAGACTACGAGAGAATCTCTTCGGCGGCGATGCTCGCGTCGTACTCGGCCAACTCGTAAGCCGGAACCAGGAGCAGCCCTTCGCGCTCGAATACGTAGAGACGGCGCAACTGCGGATCCACCAGCCAGACGTGCCGCACTCCCCAGTCGTGATACTGCTGGAGCCGGCTCATGAGGTCGTCGTAACGGTCATCGGGGGAGACAATCTCGACGGCGATCAGCGGCGGTTCGGACGGCACCTCCCCAGTGGGTTTCTCGCCGGCATAGACCGCCAGGTCGAGGATGCGGTAACGCCCCGGCGCAACGCGGAGGCGCAGTTCGGGTCTGGGGTGAAGCGGAAGCCGTTCTTTCAGCCTGAGGAACGCGGTAATCAACCCCAAGAGAGTCTCGCTATGTGTGTTGTTCGGCAACGATCTATCCACCAACTCGCCGTCGATGTATTCCTTTTCCCTGTCATCGACCATCAAGTTGAGGTATTCCTGTTCGGAGATCACGCCGGCTCTGGTCGACATAGCTCAAGATTACCACGATTCAAGGCCGCGCTACCAGTCCCTTATCTGCTTGTAAGATTTAGGGTTCCGCCGCATCCGCCGATCAAACCGGCTGGCTGCTTTCCAACGCAACTTTGAGCCCGTTCAATGGATTCCCGTTGCGGAAGCCTGCCTTAGGGGGGAAACTTCACTTTTCGGTAGAAGAAGCCCCAAGCTATCTCTACCTGGGAGTAAAGATTCTTCGCGAGGAACACCATGAGCACCCAACCCTATAACGCCAAACCAAATCCGCCGGCTGGACTGGTCCAGATCGCCGGGTCGGGCAAGGATGCAATCGAGGCCATGATTGCGCAGCGTCTGGCCGAGGAGCGGGCGCGGCTGGAGAGCGAAGCCGGCGTCCAGCGACGGGATACACATCACTTCAAAAAGCCCGTCGAGCACGCCTTCACCAAACAACAGCGCGGGCACACCACGCTTTTGTTCGGCGGGCTCACGTGGAAACACGAGAAGCTGGTGCACGGGGTTCTGGAGGGGCTCGGCTACATGGCCGAGATGGTGCCGACGCCCAACGTGGCGGCCTTCCAGGCGGGGAAGGAATTCGGCAACAACGGCCAGTGCAACCCCACGTATTTCACCGTAGGCAACGTCGTCCAGTACTTGCAGCAGTTGGAAGAACAGGGGCTGAGCAAACAGGAGATCATCGATCGCTACGTGTTCCTGACGGCGGGCGCCTGCGGACCCTGCCGGTTCGGCATGTACGAGGCCGAGTACCGGCTGGCGCTGCGCAACTCGGGCTTCGACGGCTTCCGCGTGCTGCTGTTCCAGCAGTCCGGCGGGCTGAGCCAGTCCGATTGCGAAGCCGGGCTGGAGATGAACCTGGACTTCTTCCTCGGGCTGCTGAACGCGCTCAACTGCGGCGACGTGATCAACGAAGCCGGCTACCTGATCCGGCCGTTTGAAGTGACGCCCGGGGCCACCGATGCCGCCATGGAACGGATCATGGACTACATGCACGAGGTGTTCCTGCACAAGCAGCCGTGGCAGGTGGGCGGGCGGCTGGCGGGCTTCCTGGGCGGCTTCAAGGACACCGCCGAGTACATCGGCAAGTTCCTGAACCAGATCACCGGCGACGACATCACCGTGGCGCTCAACCGCTCGCGCGACATGTTCAACGAGATCGAGGTCGACCGGCTGCGGGTGAAGCCGATCTGCAAGATCACCGGCGAATTCTGGGCGCAGACCACCGAGGGCGACGGCAACTTCAACATGTTCCGCTTCCTGGAGCGTGAGGGCGCGCAGGTGCTGGTGGAGGCGGTGGGAACCTGGATCACCTACATGATCCACCAGGTGGTTCAGCGCCACCGCGACACGAAGGGATTGGAGGAAGGCGCGGTGCTGCCGCCGCTGTGGCGGCTGGACAAGCGGGCGCGCATCGAGTGGAGCCACCGCAACAAGCTGGCCAAGCTGCGGCTGGCGGAGGTGATCTTCAAGCGCGAGTACCACCGGCTGGTGGAGGCGCTGGGCGGGATGGGTCACCACCTGGCCGATCAGTACGAGTTGCAGCGCATCGGGCATCCGTTCTACAACTCGCGCGCCGGCGGCGGCGAAGGGCACCTGGAAGTGGCCAAGAACATCTACTACTCGAACAAGGACCTGGCGCACATGGTGCTCAGCGTGAAACCGTTCGGCTGCATGCCCTCGACGCAGTCCGACGGCGCCCAGGCGGCCGTGGTATCGCACTTCAAGGACATCATTTACCTGCCCGTCGAGACCTCGGGCGAGGGTGAAATAAACGCGCACAGCCGGGTGCAGATGGCGCTCGGGGAGGCCAAGAACAAGGCCAAGCGCGAGTTCCAGGAGGTGCTCGAGAAGATCGGCCTGACGCTGGACGACTGCCGGCGGTTCGTCGATGTGCACCCGGAGATGCGGCGGCCCATGTACAAGGTGCCGCACCACAAGGGCGTCATCGGCGAGGCGGCCAATTTTGCGATGCACATCGCCGAGCGGGCGGCGAAAGAGAACTGGCGGCCGAAAGCGGTCGTGACGGTGCAGTGAAGGACCGAGCGCACATGGAACGAAAGCTGCTGATCGGCCTGGACGTCGGCTCCACCACGGTGAAAGCGGTGGTCGTCGACGCCGCCACCGACCAGATCCTCTGGCGCGACTACATGCGCCACGACACCAAGCAGCCGGAAAAGTGCCTGGAGTTTCTCCAGCGCTTCGAGACGGAAGTCGACGGCTTCCGGGCCCAGAACTGCCGCCTGTTCATCACCGGCTCCGGCGGCGGCGGCGTGGGCCCGTGGATCGGGGCGAAGTTCGTCCAGGAGGTCAACGCGGTTTCCCTCGCCGTCGAGAAGCTCTACCCGGCCTGCGGCTCGGTGATCGAGTTGGGCGGCCAGGACGCCAAGATCATCATCTTCAAGGAAGACCCGGCGACCGGACGCAAGAAGAAGATGCCGTCGATGAACGACAAGTGCGCCGGCGGCACCGGGGCGGTGATCGACAAGATCAACGCCAAGCTCCGTATTCCGGCCGATGAGCTGTGCAACATGGGCTACAAGGGGGAGAAGCTGCACCCGGTGGCCGGCAAGTGCGGCGTGTTCGCCGAGACCGACATCAACGGCTTGCAGAAAAGCGGCGTACCGCCCAACGAGCTGATGGCGTCGCTGTTTGAAGCGATCGTGATGCAGAACCTTTCGGTGCTGACGCGCGGCAACACGCTGCGTCCGGAGGTGCTGCTGCTGGGCGGTCCCAACACCTACATCCGCGGGATGCAGGACTGCTGGAAGTCGAACATCCCCAAGATCTGGGCCGAGCGCAACTTCCCGCTGCCGGAAGGCGTCGACCCGGAGAGCCTGATCAAGATTCCGGAAAACGCGCAGTATTTCGCCGCCCTGGGCGCGGTGGAGTACGGCAAGAGCGAAGACGAGGAGGTGGGCCGCTACCTCGGCTATGACAAGCTGGCCTGGTACATCTCCGTCGGCCGCGAGGAAGAAAAAAAGAAAAAGGGCGGCACGGGCGGTCTGGCGAAGAACGACGACGAACTGGCGGCTTTCCAGGCGAAATACCAGCACAAGAAGTTCACTCCGACGGCGTTTCAACCGGGCGAGGTGGTGGAGGGCTTCGTCGGCATCGACGGCGGCTCCACTTCCACCAAGGCCGTGCTGATGTCCAAGGACAAGGAGCGGCGCCTGCTCGCCAAGTCGTACCAGCTTTCCAAGGGCAATCCCATCGAGGACACCATCGAGATCTTCGCCAAGCTGGAGCAGCAGGTGGTGGAACAGGGGGCGACGCTCAAGGTGCTCGGCGTCGGCACAACCGGCTACGCCAAGGACATTCTGCGCGACGTCATCGGCGCCGACGCGGGCGTGGTCGAGACGGTTGCGCATACCCAGGCCGGCCTGCACTTCTATGACGACGTGGACGTCATCTGCGACGTCGGCGGCCAGGACATCAAGATCATTATTTTGAAAAACGGCCGGGTGAAGGACTTCAAGCTGAACACGCAATGCTCGGCGGGCAACGGCTACTTTCTCCAGTCGACCGCGCAGAATTTCGGTTACTCGGTGGAGCAGTTCGCCGACGTGGCGTTCGGCGCCACCGGCTTCCCCAGTTTCGGCTACGGCTGCGCCGTGTTCATGCAGAGCGACATCGTCGACTTCCAGCGCCAGGGCTGGAAGCCGGAAGAGATCATGGCCGGGCTGTGCAACGTGCTGCCGAAGAACATCTGGCTGTACGTGTCGCAGATCCCCAATATCAGCGCGATCGGCCGGCGCTTCCTGCTCCAGGGAGGGACGCAGTACAACCTGGCGGCGGTCAAGTCGCAGGTGGATTTCATCGAGTCGCGCTTCCGCGGCAAGGACGTCCAGGCCGATGTGATCGTCCACGAGCACTGCGGTGAGGCCGGGGCGATCGGCGCGGGCCTGGAAGCGGGGCGGCTTTTCGACCACGGGCGGCGGTCCACCTTCATCGGCATGGATGCGGTGCAGCAGATTACCTTCACGACCACCAGGTCGGAAGCCACCCGCTGCTACTTCTGCAAGAACAAGTGCCTGCGGACGTTCATCGACGTGAAGACCACCACGCTGAACGAGAACGGCTACCGGCCGACGAAGACCAAGGTTCCGCTGGAAGATGGCGCGCAGCGGCTGATCATCGCCACCTGCGAAAAGGGCACGGTGGAAGACATCACCGACATGCGCAGCATCAAGGGCAACCTCGACAAGATCAAGAAGGCCACCCCGAATCTCGTCGAAGTCGCCGCCCGCCAGGTGTTCCGCGTGCTGGAGACGCCGCTGGTAGCGGATGCGCCGCCGCGGCTGCGGCTCACCCCGTCGCAGAAACAGCGCGCCGAGCGGATGAAGCGCCGCGCGACGCTGCGCATCGGCATGCCGCGGGTGCTGAACATGTACTCGATGGCGCCGCTGTTCACCGGGTATTTCGCGGCGCTGGGCGTGCAGCCGGAGAACATGATCTTCTCCGATTACACCAACGAAGAGCTGTACAAACAGGGCGCCAAGCGCGGCTCCATCGACCCGTGCTTCCCCTCCAAACTGGGTATTCCGCACATCCACAACCTGCTCCACGTCCACCACGTCAAGAAGCCGCTGGACCTGATCTTCTTCCCGATGATCGACTGCCTGACCAGCGACCTGGTCGGCACTCAGGCGTGCCGGACGTGCCCGACGGTAGCCACCACGCCCGAGGCCGTGAAGGCGGCCTTCACCAAGGAAAGCGACCTGTTCGCCGAAAAGGGCGTGCTGTTCCTGGACACCTTCGTCAATCCCTCCAAGCCGGACATGCTCGCGCGGCAGATGTACACCCAGTTCCAGGAGATTCTCGGGCTGTCGCCGGAGGAAAACGAGCGGGCGGTGACTGAAGGCTACCGCGCGCTGGACCACTTCAACAACGTGACCATGCGCGGCGCGGCGCGCGAGGCGCTCGAGAATCTCGAGCGCGAGGACGGGATCGGGGTGGTGGTGCTCGGGCGGCCGTATCATAACGACCCGGGCGTGAACCACGAGATCCTGGAGGAGTTCCAGAAGCTGGGCTATCCGGTGTTCCCGCAGGATGCGCTGCCGATCGACGACGACATTCTCGGCCGGCTGTTCGGCGAGGAAGTGCGCGCGGGCGAGGTCGCCGACCCGATGGCGATCGACGACGTGTGGAAGAACTCCTATAGCGAGAACACCAGCCGCAAGGTGTGGGCCGCTAAGTATATCGCGCGGCACCCGAACCTGGTGGCGCTGGAGCTCTCCAGCTTCAAGTGCGGTCACGACGCGCCCATCTACACCGTGGTCGAGGAGATCGTCGAGCATTCCGGGACGCCGTATTTCTGCTTCAAGGACATCGACGAGAACAAGCCCACCGGCTCGATCAAGATCCGCGTCGAGACCATCGGCTACTTCCTCAAGCGCTACCGCGAGGACATGGTGGCGAACAAGGGCCGCGAGAAGACCATCGAGGACAAGCTGCGCGAGTTCGAGCAGAAGCTGCGGCGCCACATGGTCAACCAGCGCCTGGGTACCCCGGAGCAGGAGCGGCAATTGCAGGAGCACTTCCTCGACCAGGGCCACACGCCGACCATCCACGTGAGCTTGGGCCAGTTGGCGGCCTCGCGGCCCGCGGCGGCCCCCCCGCCCCCGGCGGGCGATTAAGCACTCACGTTTATTGCGACGTTAGTCGCGATCGCCGCTCGTATTGGCACCCTCCGCCAGATCCCGTTTCTAGTGTAGTGTCCGGCAAATGACTGGACAATCATTCGGTATGGCTTTCCGGCTATCAGGATCGGCGTTAATCCGCGTTCATCGGCGGCCCAACATTGCTGTGCCGAATGAACTGTGGAAGTTAAAGGCAATTGCCGGCCGCTGATGAACACCGATGAACGCCGATTAGACTCGTCCGAGACGGAAACAATTGTCCAGGTAACTCGCGGACAGTGCACTAGCTCTTGGGCACTGCAAGCTTCGAAGCCGTTTGGGCTACCTGCCAGTCCGTACCGGTTCGGGTGCCGCGGGCGCTCCGCGCAGCAGCCCCTCGGTGCTCAGATCTTCATCGACATCCGGCCAGTGGATGCCGTAACCGGCGCTGCTGATCTTCCAGTTCCCACGCTGGTCAGGGTTGGCGTCGAGAAGCTTTGGGTACCAGCCAATGGAACAACGATGGTGCGTCCGTCGATGAGGTCGACCGCCAGGGTGTCCTCAGTGAAACGAACGTCCTTCACCCGCTCTCCTGGCTTAACTTCCGAACCTTGCATGGTCATGCGATCGAGGTCGTTACTTCGCTTCTTTCTTCTGGCTCGCCGGGTCCGGCTTCGCCGCGGCCGCTGCTTCCATCTCCGCACCCGTGTTGATGTCGGTCTTCGCGAGCGTCTTCCGGAGCTCGTCCACGCCCGCCTTGGTTACCTTGGTCTGCCACAGGAACAGTTTTTCCAGCTTCGCCAGATCCTTCAGGTTGGCGAGGCCGGCGTCGGTGACGGCGGTGCCGTAGAGGTTGAGGTAAGTCAGGTTCTTCAGGTTCCTCAGGTGCTTCAGACCAGAGTCGGTCACTTTGGTCTTCTCGAGATGCAGCGTGATCAGGCCGCCGAGCGCGGCGAGCTGCGCCAGCCCGGCGTCGGTGACGCTGGTGTTGCCGAGGTGTAAATAGACGACGTCCTTCAGGTCCTTGAGCGCAGCCAGCGGTTCATCGGCGACCGACGGGCCCTGGAGGTGGAAGTCGACCTCGAGCCGCTCGTCGTTCTGCGCCACCTTACGCACGCTGCCGCCGGCGGCCTCGATGCGCGCAATGGCCTTCTTTTCGATGTCGGCGGGTTTCGCCGCGCCGGCCTTGGCCGCTTCCCCCGGCTTGGAGGGCGCCGCCTTCGCAGGCTGCTTCGCCGCCGGCTTGGCCTCGGGCTTGGTCGCCGGCTTGGTCTGCGGGGCCATCATTGCTTCTCCAGAACCAGCTTGATGTCCAGCTCGCCGAAGGACGCCGAGATGTGCGTGGTGATGGTGAGCGTCTTGCCGTCCTCCGACAGCAACCACTTCTCCTGGAAAGTGGCGTCGGCGCCCTGGATCTGCCGCTTGCTGTCGATCACCACGGTGTCGCCATCCCACTTGGCCGTGCCCTTGACGGGCTGCTCGCGGATGGTGTTGGCGCTCTCCTTGCCATCGGTGGTGTACTTGAGCTCGGTGGTGATCTCGCCCTGTGGCCCGGATTGCGTGGTGTTCATCTGGAGGTTCGGATCCTCGTGCTTGATCTTGCGAACCAGCGAGGAAGGCATCGGCGCGGGTCCGTAGTCGCTCTTGGAGGCGTTCATCTTCCACTCGCCGGTGTAGTTGGGTTTGGCGAAGGCGGGCAGCGCCGCCGCCAGAGTCATCGCCGCGAGCGCGGCAAGAATCGATCGTGCTGGTTTCATAGTCTCTCCTGGCTATTGCTTCTCGTAAAACATCACCTGGTCCAGATCGCCCTGCGCGCCGGACAGGCGCCGGTCAACGGTGAGCAACTTGCCGTCCTCGGACAGCTTCCACTTATCGACGAAGGTGACGTCGCTGCCCCCGAAATTCCCCTTGGAGCTGATCTGGAGAACGTCGCCTTCCCACTTCAGCATGCTCTTGATGGGGATGCCGCGAAAATCGTTCTCGCACTCCTTGCCGTCGGTCGTGTACTTGAACTCGGTGCGGAATTCGCCCTGCGCGCCGGCGGAATCCAGGATCACTTCGAGTGACGGTTCCTTGTGCGCGACCTTCAGAGTCTGTTTGTCCGGCGCCGGCATCGGGCCGAAGTTGCTCCTGCCGGTGTTCAGCTTCCACTCGCCGGTGTAGTTGGCGGCCGCCTGTGCGGCCAATGCGGCGGCGAGCAGCAAAGGAATCATGCGAACAAACGCGGTGGACGTGAGCGACATATCCGTCCATGTTATCAGAACCGGTGGACTCCGCCCGAGGCGTTAAAAAGTCAGCTTCAACCCGAGCTGGACCTGGCGCGACGTGGTCACCGTCGAGGTGATGCGTCCCCAGGTCGGGCTCACCGCCGCCTGCGCATTGGTGAACGCGATCACCCCGCTGGGAACGGCGAAGTTCGGGCGATTGGGGAGGTTGAACACCTCGCCGCGGAACTGCAAGTGGCGCCCTTCGCCGAGCTGCCAGGCCTTGACCAGGGAAAAGTCCACCGCCACCAGGCCGGGGCCGATCACCGTGTTGCGGCCCAGGTAGCCGCGCGTGTTGGCCGGTTGCAGCTCGAAGGCGTTGATGTCCCAGTAGCGGTCGGGCCCGCCCAGGACCGGGTTGCTGGTGAAGCCGGTCTTGACGTTCGGGCGCTCGTGCAGCGAGAAGCTGGTGGTGTTCAGGTTGCCGGAGCGGTTGAAGCCCAGCCGCACGGTGAACGGGTGGCCGGACTGGATGCTGGTGATGTTGTGCAGTTGCCAGCCGTTTACGATGGCGCCGGCCACTCCCTTCAGCGCGGCCGACGAGGGCAGGTCCCAGCTCCAGTTGAACACCAGGATGTTGGAAGCGTGGAACGAGGAGAGGCCGCGGTCCAGCTTGCGATCGTACCAATCCATGTTGTACTGGATGGTGTTGCCGAAATCCTGCGAGTTGATGCCGCTGGAGTCATCCACGTTGCGGGCGAACGTGTAGGAGACCTGGGCGCGCACGCCGCGGGAGAAGCGTTTCACCGCGCTCACCTGGAGCGCGTTGTAGAACGACTGCGCGTCGGTGACCCGCTGCCATACGCCGGTGAAGTTGCGGTTGCGCCGCCCGAGCTGCGGCTGGTAGGTTTTCACGCCGTTGACGAAGGTCTCCGGCGCGAGGTTGGCGTCGCCCAGCCGGATGAGGTGGACGCCGCGCGAGCCTGCGTAGCCGATGGTGAGTTCCCATTGACCCGGGAGCGAGCGCTGCACGCTGGCGTTGAACTGCATGATGTAGGAGCTGTCCAGGTCGAAGTTCACCGTCTGCAACTGCGCGGCGATGGGAGCGTTGGGATTGAAATTCGCCACCACGTTGGGAAACGGCGGGGTGGCGAGCGAGGTGCGCGTGGTGAACGGCGGATTCAGGCTGCCGGAAAAAAAGTAGTAACGCGGCAGGATGAGATCGTGGAACATGCCGAAGCCGGCGCGGACGGAGGTCTTGGCGTCGCCGAAGGGGTCCCAGGCCAGCCCGATGCGGGGAGCGAAGTTCTTCAACTGCGCGTTTTCGTGCCACGGGTTGCCGACGATGAGCTGACTGTCGAGCACGTTCCGCAGGTTGGAGATCTTGCCGTTGACCTCTTTGGGCACGGTGGTGAACTCGTAGCGCAGGCCGAGATTGGCGATCAGGCGCGGAGTGAGGCGGATGTCGTCCTGGGCGAAGAAGGCCCACAGCCACTGGCGGTAGCCGCGGTTGGGATCGATTTTGCCCGCCACCGCCAGGTCGACGTTGTTAGCCCGGCCTTGCAGGAAGCTATCCAGGTTGGGGAACACCACCACGCCCCCGCGCTGGCTGACCGTCTGCTGGTTGAACTGGATGCGCTGGCCCATGAGTCCCAGTCGCACACCGTGACGGCCGCGGGTGAGGAACATGGTGTTGCCCCACTGGTAGTTGTTGAGGCGGTCGTTGCGCGGCAGGCGGAAGTCGCCCGCCAGCTCGGTCACCACGCCCTGGATGGTGATGAAGCCGAACGGCTCGCCGGGAATGAACGCCATGGAAGCGGGAATGTCGATCAGACGCAGGTTGTCAGCTTCCGAGTTGGAGCGGTTGAAACCGATGCGCAGCGTGTTGAGCGTGGCGGCGGAGAACACGTGCTGGTGCTCGATGGTCAGGTACTGGTTGCGCGAGCGCTCCTTGGTGATGGCCACCGGCGGCTTGTTGGTCGGAGTGCGGTCGACGGTGCCGTTGGAGATCGTGTAGCGGCCGAAGAGGCTGTCGGCGTTCGAGAAGCGGTGGTCGATGCGTCCCTGGATGAAATGCTCGTCGGTAGGTTGGGAGTTCGAGTAGAGATACTCGGCGATGCCGCCGCCGAGCGCGCGGCCATTCGGCAGCGGGAACAGTAAATCGATGTAGGAGGGAATGGCCTGGTGCAGGGTCACCGTGCGGCCGCCGGGGAGCACGCCGCGGCGCGCGTCGGCGTCCGGCACGTTGGCGACGCCGGTGACGCCCAGCCGCTCGATCAGGGATTCGTAGGTGCCGAAGAAGAAGGTCTTGTCTTTGCGGATCGGCCCGCCGACCGAGCCGCCGAACTGGTTGCGCTTGAACGGCGGGATGGGCTTGGTGGCCGGGTCGAAGAAGTTCTTGGCGTCCATGGCCGAGTTGCGGAGGAACTCGAAGGCCGAGCCGTGAAACTGGTTGGTGCCCGAGCGCGTGATGGCGTTGATGACGCCGCCCGAGGCGCGGCCGAACTCGGCGGAGAACGCGTTGGTGAGCACCTGGAACTCGAGCACCGCCTCGACGCCGAGCAAAACTCCCGCCACCGAGCCGGGCGTCTTGTTGTAGACGTTGTTGATGTCGGTGCCGTCCAGCAGGAAGCTGTTCTGCTCGGGCCGCGCGCCGTTGATGGAGATCTTCGGCGTCCGGCCGCCCACCACGTCGCTGCCCGCCGTCAGCGCAGCGGTCACGCCCGGTTGCAGCAGGGCGAGTTGCTGGAACGAACGGCCGTTGAGCGGCAGGTCGCGCATCTGGCGTTGTTCGACCAGGCCGCTGAGGGCGCCCGAGGCGAGGTTGATATGCGCCGCGTCGGCCACCACGCTGATGACGCCGGTGGTGGCGCCGAGTTGCAAGTCCAGGTCGACTACGGCGTCCTGACCGACGCTCAAGGTGAGGCCCTTGCGGACCAGCGTCTGGAACCCCGGCGCCGCCACCTGGATCTCGTACTCGCCCGGCGAGAGCAGCGGCTCGCGATAGCGGCCGGCCGCGTCGCTGCGCAGCAGCTTGGAGTCGCCGGTACGGATATTGCGGATCTGCACCTGTGCCAGCGGGACGACCGCGCCGGACGGGTCGCGAACCACACCCTGGAGGCTGGAGCCGACGGTCTGCGCCGGGAGAGATGGCGCCGTGAGAATGCAAAGGAATAGCGCCAAGAAGCATTTATGCATGGGAACCCCTTAACTATGCAATTGTACCTCGCCGAGGGCGTTTGGCGATGTTCGCTACCAGCCCGTGGCAGAAGTCTGGACCGACGTGGCGCAGGCTCTCAGCCTGCCGCGCCGAGACTCGTCTCGGCGCCTGCGGTCCGTTGGCTCGCGCTCGACCAGGGATAGTCCTCCGCTCGGCTCACCAGCCCAGCCTTCACCAGGTCGATTCGATGTAGGCGGCAATTCGCTCCAGTTTCCGCTGCTCTCGCGGTTGAGCCTTCAGCGACTGCAGCAGCCGTGCCGGTGGCACTCTCGGTAACAAGAGGGCGTGAACGTGGTTGGCCATCATCACATACGCCCGCAGGAAGTAATGACGAAACTCCTCGCCACGCTGAAAGCATCGAACCACGATGCGGGCAACAGGTTCCTGGTACCGATACATGGGCCTTATGCGGGAGACAACGGCGGGAATTGGGCACGTACATTTGGTGCGTGGAGCCGCTGGAAATCCGGTAGCGTCGAGACGAGTCTCGACGCGGCAGACACGAGTGTCCGCGCCACATCGTTGGCTCGGGCTCCTACGGCTTGCCCTTCTCCGGATGTGTCAGCCGCCAGAGGGTGTGTCGGAGATCGTTCCACCGCGAAAGGATGATGTTCTGGTGCACCAGGTTCCCTTTGCCGTCCGGACGCAGGTGGGCGCCTCCGCGATAGGAAACGCCGTAGAGAACCAGGTCGTTCTCGACTACGATCTCGATCCCCTTTTGCCGGGTGAGCGGAACCATCTCAAATCGGCCGGTGGCGAAGTTGTGTTCAAAGGACGCCTGGCCGCGAAGGCTCACCTGCCCGTTGCCGGTGTCCCGGATCTCGACGCGAGGCGGCGGCTTGCTCATCGCGACGCCGGCGAGCAGGATCGCCGCCAGGATGCCCACGCAGATCAGCAGCACGCGATACGGGCTGCCGCCGGCGGGCGCGGCGGCCGCTGGGGCCGGCAGCTCCTGCTGCTGCTGTTCCGGGTCCATGCGCACCTCCCTCGCCGCGGTCAACGCGCGACGGGACGACCCAGCTTGCTGTGGTGCCGGCTGTAGAGGAAGTAGATTACCAGCCCCGCCGCCAGCCAAACGATCAACCGCAGCCAGTTCGTCCAGCCCAGGCCGAACACCAGGAGCAGGTTCACCACCACGCCGAGCACGGGCACCACCGGCACCAGCGGCGTGCGGAAGGGCCGCGGCAGGTCGGGGTGCGTTCGGCGCATCACCAGGATCCCGCCGCAGACCAGCACGAAGGCGAACAGCGTGCCGATGCTGGTCATCTCGCCGACCACCGAGATCGGCGCGAACGCGGAGAACAGACTGACGAAGACCATGAACAGCAGGTTGCTCCGCCAGGGCGTGCGGAAGGTCGGGTGGATATCGCTGAACACTTTCGGCAGCAGGCCGTCGCGCGACATCGAGAAAAACACCCGCGACTGGCCGAGCAGCATCACCAGCATGACGGAGGTCAGACCGGCCAGCACCGCCAGTTGCATCAACGTGCTCAGCCAGGGGTAGGGGATCTTCTCCAGCGCCAGCGCCAGCGGCGCGGCCACGCCCAGGTTCTTGTAGTTCACCACGCCGGTCAGCACGTTCGCGTAAAGGATGAACAGGATGGTGCAGATCACCAGCGAGCCGATGATGCCGATGGGCATGTCGCGCTGCGGGCGCTTGGCCTCCTGCGCCGCGGTGGAGACCGCGTCGAAGCCGATATAGGCGAAGAAGATCACGCCCGCCCCGCGCAGGATGCCTCCCCAGCCGAACCGTCCCTGGCCTTCGGCGGCGGGAATGAAGGGCGTGTAGTTGGCCGAATCGATGTAGGAGTAACCGATCAGGATGAAGATCACCACTACGCTGACCTTCAGCACCACGATCACCGCGTTCACCCGCGCCGATTCCTGGATGCCGATGATCAGAATCGCGGAAACAATGACGATGATGAACACGGCGGGCAGGTTGATCAGGCCGTTGATGACGGTCCCATCCGCCAGCCGCACCGTTTCGAACGGCGACGCCACCAGCTTCGCCGGCAAGTCGATGCCGTAGCTGTGCAGCAGCGAGACCAGGGTGGCCGACCAGCCGACCGATACCGTGGCCGCGCCGACGGCGTATTCCAGCACCAGGTCCCAGCCGATGATCCACGCCAGCAGCTCGCCCATGGTCGCGTAGGCATAGGTGTAGGCGCTGCCGGCGATGGGAATCATCGTCGAGAACTCGCTGTAGCACAGCCCGGCGAAGGCGCAGCCGATGCCCGCGAACACGAACGACAGAACGATGGCCGGGCCGGCGTTGTTGGCCGCCGCCACCCCGGTGAGAGTGAAGATCCCCGCGCCGATGATGGCGCCGATGCCCAGCAGCACCAAGCTGGTGGCGCTGAGCGTGCGTTTGAGCGTATGCTCTCCGGCCTCGGCTTCCGCCAGGATGCGGTCAAGGGGCTTGGTTTGGAACAGATTCATGCGGACACCTCGTTTCGCCGCCACAGGAAGTAAACCGGGATGCCCAGCAGCACGATGATCAACCCCGGCCACGTGTAGTTCGGCTTGTACAGCAGCAGCAGCACCTCGATCAGCCCGGCGGCCAGCATATAGACGACCGGCAGCACCGGGTAGCCGACGGCGCGGTAGGGACGCTCCATCTCCGGCCGGCGGCGACGCAGGACGAACAGGCCCGCGATCGTGAGGATGTAGAAGAGCAAGACGGCAAATATAACATAGTCGAGCAGATCGCTGTAGGTGCCGCTCAGGGTCAGCAGGCTGGCCCACAGGCACTGCACGACCAGCGAAACGTTCGGGGTGCGATGACGCGGATCGATGCGCGCCACCCGGCGGAAGAACAGCCCGTCGAGCGCCATGGCGTAGTAGACGCGCGCGCCGGCGAGGATCAGGCCGTTCATGCAGCCGAACGTCGAGACCATGATGGCCGCCGCCATGAGCCGGACTGCCGCCGGGCCGAAAATGGCGGCCGCGGCCGCGGTTCCGACGCGATCCTCGGCGGCGTGCTGAATGCCTTCCAGCGGCAGCACCAGCACGTAGACGAAATTGCACGCCACGTACAGCAGCGAGACGATACCCACGCCGAGGGCGAGCGAAAGCGGCAGGTTCCGCCGCGGGTTGCGGATCTCGCCGGCGGTGAAGGTGACGTTGTTCCAGGCGTCGGCGGAAAACAGCGCGCCGACCATCGCCACTCCGACCAGGCGGATGGTTTCGAAGCTCCAGCCGGTGGTTCCCCAGAAATCGGCGAAGTTGCGCGCCATCGCCTCCTCGTTACGGCCCGCCAGCAGGCCCGCGCCGACCAGCGCGATGAGCGCCCCGGCCTTGGCGATGGTGAACACGTTCTGCACGGTGGCGCCCACCCGGACGCCTCTGGTATTCACCCAGGTAAGAAAGATCACCAGCGCGATGCCCGCCAACTGCTGCGTGTTGAAACCGAACGAGCCGATGCGGAACAGGTAGTTGCCCGCCGCCAGCCAGGGGAAGAACACGCCGGCGAACTTGGCGAAGGCCACGGCGACGGCGGCGATGGTGCCCGTCTGGATCACCAGGAAAAGCGTCCAGCCGTAGAGAAAACCGTACATCGGGCCGAAGGCTTCGCGGAGATAAACGTACTGGCCGCCGGCGTGGGGCATGGCGGCGGCCAGCTCGCCGTAGCTCAGCGCGGCGATCATCGTCAGAACGGCCGTCACCACCCAGGTGGCCAGCATCAGGCCCGGAGAATTCACCTGGCGCGAGATGTCGGCGGCCACCAGGAACACGCCCGAGCCGATCATGGATCCCACGACGATGGTGGTCGCATCGAGCAGACCGAGGCTCTGGGCCAGGCCGGGGTTCACGGAGTCAGTAGTTGTAGCCATTGCTCCACTCGTTGCCGCAGGGTTTGCCGCGTACACGGTTCCGCCAGCAGGTCGCCGATGACGGCCACCGAATCGGCGCCGGCGTCAAGGACCTCGCGGGCATTCGCGAGCCCGATGCCGCCGATCGCCACCAGTGGGCGCGTCGTCAGCGTGCGCCACGATCGCAGCCGCTCGACGCCGACCACCGGGTCGGGATTCTCCTTGCTCCCGGTGGCGAAGATGGGGCCCAGCGCGAGGTAGTCGGCCGGCTCGGCGGCGGCGGCCTCCAGTTGCGCCGCGTTGTGCGTCGAGAATCCGAGCGGCGCGCCCTCGCCCAGGACACTCCTGGCTTCGCGCGGAGGCAGGTCGTCCTGGCCGATGTGTGCGCCGGCCTCGAGCAGCCGCGCCATGTCCGCGCGATCGTTCACGACGAAGATCGTGCCGATGCCGCGGCACGATGTCGCCACCCGTTCGGCGTCGTCGAACAATGCGCGCGTGAAGTGTCCCTTGTGTCGCAGTTGCAGGATGCCGGCGCCGCCTTCGAGCATCGCCTCGGCGGCCTCGACCAGTCCGCACCGGCGGCGTTCGAGCACTCCCGTGTCCAGGATGGGATACAGGCGCGGGAGCGTCATTTGAGATGACGGTCGAACCAGGCGGCCGTGCGCCGGTAGGCGTCGACCAGCGTCTCTTCCCGCACGAAGCCGTGATCCTCCTGCGGGTAGTAGAAATGGGCGAAGTCCTTGCCCTCCTGGATGAGCTTTTCGGTGAGCTGCACGGCGTCCTGGAACAGCACGTTGCTGTCCACCATGCCGTGGATGATCAGCAATTGATTTTTCAATTTCCCCGAGTAAGTGATCGGCGAGCTGCGGCGATACGCTTCCGGGTTCTGCTGCGGCGTGGTCAGCCGCTGGGTGGTGTAGAAGGCGTTGTAGTTCTCCCAATCGTTGACCGCGGCCCAGGAGGAGCCGGCGCGGAAGGCGTCCGGGGCGAGAAACATCGCCATGTTCGTCATGAAGCCGCCGTAGCTGACGCCCCAGACGCCCAGCCGTTTGCTGTCGATGTTGCCCAGACCGCCCAGGTAATCCACCGCTCCGAGGACGTCGTCCAGATCGGGCCCGCCCAGGTGAAGATAGACGTCGGTGCGCCAGCCGCGGCCGTAGCCGGAGCTGCCGCGGTAGTCCAGGTCCATGACGACGTAGCCCTGGTTGGCGAGCCAGGCGTTGAAGACGAACCGCAGGTCGCTGTAGCTGCCCCATTGCTTCAGGACGCTGGTGGCGTAGCCGGCGCCGTGGATGAAGAAGACGGCGGGCCAGGGTTTCTGGTTGCGGTCCTCGAGGCGGTAGCCGGGCGGCAGGAGCATCTTGGCGGCCACGGTCTTCTTGTCGCCGCGGGAAGGAAACTGAACGAAGCGCGTGTCCGGCCACGGGTAGCGGCGGAACTCGGGGCGCGGCGAATGAGTCACGCGATGCTCGTCGACCCACAGGTCGAAGGGGCTCTCCAGGTCGGCGAGCAGCCAGCCGATGTGGCGGCCGTCTTCGGAAACGCGGCCATGGTTGATGCCCGCCCGCCGGGAGAGTCGCTGGCCGGCGCCGCCATCGGGCCCGATGCGGTACAGGTGACGCTCGGCGGCGCCGTCCTGGGTGGAGGTGTAGTAGAGGTGCTCGGCGACCCACTGCGGCTCCGGCGTCAAAAAGGAAGTGTAGGTTTCGAAGGAGCCGCGGGTGAGCTGGACGCGCTCGCCGCCCTCCGCAGGGACCTTGTAGAGGTGCGCCCAGCCGTCGCGCTCGCTGGTGAAGAAGACCCAGCGGGAATCGGGCGAGAAGCCGGTGGTGGCCCAGTAGACCCAGGTGTCGTCGGTCTCCTCGAAAACAGTTTTTGACTTTCCTGTTTTGGCATCGCAGACCAGGATCTGCTGCTTCTTCATCTGCGGGTGGACGACCCTGACCAGCAGCTTGCTCGAATCCGGCGACCACTCCGGGGCGCTCGAGTAGGTCCGGGCGCCGAAGGAACCGGTCTCCAGCGCCACCGGTTTGCCCCCTTCGGCGTCGATCGCAAAGAAGGACTGCTCGACAGGATCGTCGCCCGCCACCGTGCGCGGAAACGTGGGAGCGGCCACGAACCGGCCCGAGTAGTTCGGCAGCGGCATCTGGCGCGCCGAGCCGCGGCGCACGGTGTAGAGGAAGCGGCGGCCGTCGGGCGACCAGCGATAGCCGACCAGCGCGGCGGGCGGCTCGACATCGGTCGCCTGCCAGAGCTGGCCGGTGCCCAGGTCCTGAACGACGATCTGGCCGCCTCGCACGGAAGCCAGCTTCTTTCCGTCGGCCGAGAACTGCGGCGCCGATTCGGGCGTCCTGGTGCGCGTCAGCCGGAACAGGGGCGTGCGGCCGTCGGTCGAGACCATGTACAGGTCGCCCTTGTAGGAAAAGGCGGCTCGGGAGCCGTCGCGGGAGAGTTCGAAGCCGGCCAGGCCCGCCGGCGGCATCAGGTAGCGCCGGCGCACGTCGTCCTTCTCTTCTTCGCTCACCAGCAGATCGTCCTTGAGGCTTTCCAGGTTCGTGAGTCGTACCAGTCGCCGGTGGTCGGGATGGTAGGCGTACAGGTCGAGGAAGCGGTGGCCCTCGGCGTTCCACAGAAAGGCGAGCGTGTGTCCCTGCTTGGACCAGGTGAGCCGCTCCGGAGTGGTGCCCCAGATGAACGGGCGCGAGTAGAGCTGCTCGATCGACCAGTTGGCAGCCGCGGCGGGCCGGCTGGCGACGGTGAGAAACCAGAGGCAGATGCACAACGGCACCAGGCGCATAACCGCACCATCATATCCGGTTCGGCGGTTGTCCGGGACCGGCAAGATGTCGCCACGCCGGACAAAATGTCCCCTATTGGAGACAGTTTGTCCGTGGCGCGAGCCTGGCGGGAGGTCCTGCCGTTGTAGTCTCATGACTTCCGCTCTCCAGGCATATGGCAGCCGAGTTGCTCCCTCTAGAGGGCATGTGAAGGAGCGGACGTCTGGCGTCATTCTAGCGCGGTACACCCCGGGCACCCCCCGACAATGCCTTGTGAACGTACCGCGGTTGTGCCTGTCCTCGTGACGCCGGACCACCGCTCCATTTTTTTCCAAGCCCGGTTCCGGGGAACAACCAATTTGCATGCATGTTAGCTTGTAGAGCATGGGCCTGCTCATCAAGTCGCCCGGCGAAGCGCCGGGTGTTTATCCTATAGTCCAACGCGGCCGCGGGCTGAAGCATCTCTCCTTCACCGTCGTCGAGCTGGGCGGCTCCCTGCGAGAGCATCGATTCCAGAGTGGGGAAGAAGAGATCGCCCTGGACTTCTACACGGGAGCGGTCCAGGTGCGGGCCACGGGCGCCTGGGGCGAGTGGTCGGCGCGCATCGGGCCGCGCGCTTCGGTGAGGCATCCACACCCGATGGTTTACCTGCCGGCGGGCGCGGAGGCGACGTTGCGTGCGGAGAACGGACCGGCGCGGATTACCGTTGCGGGCGCGCTCGGCAAGAGCGGCGGAAAGCCGGTCGTGGTGGAGGGTGAGGCCATCGTCTCCCGCACCGTGGGCAAGGACAATTGGACGCGGACCGTGTTCACACACATCGCCGAAAACGTCGACGCGGCACGCCTGATCTGCGGCGAGACGTTGAACCAGCCAGGCGGCTGGTCCAGTTGTCCGCCGCACAAGCACGACCGGTTCGAGGCGCCGGCGGAGGTGCCCATGGAAGAGGTCTACTTCTTTCAGGTGGAGCCGCGGCAGGGTTTCGGATTCATGCGCGTCTACACGGATCCGGCGGATCAGGATCCGTTCGACCACGCCTACCCTGTGGAGCACGGCGACACGGTGATCATTCCCCGCGGATTCCACCCGGTGGCCGCCTGCCCGGGCTATCATCTTCATTACACCTGGGTGCTGGCGGGCGAAGGACGCACCTACGGAGCGTGGAAAGACGACCCGCGGCACGCGTGGATCAAGAGCGCCTGAAGGTTCACCAAATGCGTACCTTACTCTGCATGCTGGCCGCGCTGTCGCTGGCGGCCGCCGATTACGACCTGCTGATCCGCAACGGGCAGGTGCTGGACGGCTCGGGCAGCCCGTGGCGCCGCGCCGACATCGCCGTCAAGGACGGGCGCATCGTGGCCATCGGCAGCCTCAGCGCGGAGCGCGCCGAGCGGGTGGTGGACGCCACCGGCAAGTTCGTCGCGCCGGGCTTCATCGACCTGCATTCGCACAGCGACCGCGGGCTGGGCGATCCCGAGCTGCGCCACAATCTCAACATGGTGGCCCAGGGCATCACGCTGTCGGTGGTCAACCAGGACGGCCGCTCCCCCTGGCCGCTGGCCTCGCAGAAGGCGCTCTACGAGAAGCAGGGCGTCGGCAACAACGTCATCCTGATGGTCGGGCACGGCACCCTGCGCGGCCGCGTGATGGGCCGCCGCATCACCGAAAAGGCCGGCGACGCCGATATCCGCGCCATGCAGCAGCTTGTCGAGCAGGGCATGAAGGACGGCGGCTGGGGCCTCTCGACCGGGCTCGAGTACGTCCCGGGCCGCTACAGCGAGCCGCGGGAGGTGATCGAGCTGACACGCGTGGTGCGGCCACACGGCGGCGTCTACATCAGCCACGAGCGCAGCGAGGGCCGCGATCCCATGTGGAAGAACGCCTCCGACCCCACGCCGGCGGCGGACCTGTTGGAGGCGGTAATGGAGACCATCCAGATCGGCCGCCAGACCGGCGTGCCGGTGGTCTGCTCGCACCTGAAGGCGAAAGGCGCCAACTACTGGGGCTCCTCGCACGCGGCCACGCGGCTGATCCGGGAGGCGCGCGACCAGGGGATCGAGGTGTACGCCGACCAGTACACCTACGACACTTCCGGCTCCGACGGCCGCACCGTGCTGCTGCCCCTGTGGGCGCTGGCCGCGCCGGGAGCGCAGGTCGGTGGGCAACTGGGCCAGCTCGATCCCGACCGCGCCCCAGGCAGCGCGCCAGGCGGATCGTTCCGCAACGCCAAGGAGAACCTGCGCGCGCGGCTGGCGGACCCGGCGACCGAACGCCGCGTGCGCGCCGACATCGAGCACGAGATCGCCCGCCGCGGCGGCGCCTCGCGCGTCATTGTCTACGAATTTCCCGACGCGCGCTACGTCGAGAAAAGCCTGGAGTGGATCGCCGCCGACCGCAAGATGACGCCGGTGGAGGCGGCCATCTGGATCCAGGGCAACGGCCACGACGGCATGGCGGGCGGGGCGCGGATGCGCGGCTTCTCGCTCGCCGAGATCGACATCGAGCACATCATGCGCCAGGAGTTCACCGCCACCTGCACCGACGGCGGCACCGAGCCGTTCGGCCAGGGCGTTCCCCACCCGCGCTACTACGGCACGTTCCCGCGCAAGATCCGCCGCTACGTGCTCGAGCGCAACACCATCTCGCTCGAGTTCGCCATCCGCTCGATGACCTCGCTCGGCGCGCAGATTCTCGGTTTGAAGGACCGCGGCTGGATCAGGGAAGGCTACTGGGCCGACCTGGTGATCTTCGAGCTGGCAACCATCGCCGATACGGCCACCTTCACCCGGCCGCACCAGTACCCGACGGGGATCCCGTATGTGTTCGTCAATGGCGTGGCGGTGGTCGACGGGGGCAAGCTCACCCGGTCGACGCCCGGGCGCGTGCTGACGCCGGCGCGCGACGGCACGCGGGTCTCGCACGAGCTCGGCGCGGCGCGGAACGAATGACGGCCGGCGCCGGTCATTCCTCGGCGGCCGCCAGCACTTCCTCGATCGACGGCCGGCCGCGGCGCGCGTAGCGGATCAGCCCGCTCCTGCCGATCAGGTACACCGTGCGCCTCACGATCGGCCCGTTCGCCCGATACAGTTTCGCCACCCGCTGGCCGCTGTCCACCAGCAGGGGAAACGGAAGCCCGTGGTTCTGTCGAAAGCGCGTGTGGCTGGAGGCGCTCTGCGGGTTGATGCCCAACGCCGTGACGCCCCGCGCAGCGAGCAGGTCCCAGCGGTCGCGCACCTCGCACAACTGCCGGCGGCAGATCGGCGTCTCGTCGCCGGGATAGAAGATGAGCACGACGTTGTGGTGGCGGTGCTGGTGGAGATCGAATTCGGCGCCCTGCTGATCGAGCAGGAGGAACGGCGGCGCGGGGCTTCCGACGGGCAACGGGCTGGAGAACAGCCAGGAGAACATGCTCGTAGTCTACAGTTGATGGAGGTGACCATGCCCTCCAAACCCCAATCCAAAAAAGAGCTCTGCGCCGTCTGCGGCGGTGGGCTCCGCCAAACAACGATCACCCACCAGGAGAGCCGCGGAGAAAACCTCTACCTCTTCCGCAACGTCCCGGCCCAAGTCTGCACTGCCTGTGGGGAGGTTTGGATTGAGGAAGTGACCCTCCAGGAGATCGATCGGCTAATCCGGCAAGGGAAGCCAACCCGCAAGGTGGAAACCCCGGTCTACGACTTTGCCGGCGTCCCGTAGGGCGACACGTCTTCGTCTGAGTTGTGATACCCTTCATGGCCAGCGGTCATAGTTGCGTTGCTCCGGCGTCGTCTCGCAGCAGGTCGTATGGGTGTATACTATCCCCCGCCCGGGAACCCAAAACGGAAATTCCGGTTGAGGGTTACCGTGTGCCGCTCGCGGCTGAGCGCCAGAGGCGTTATGCGTCTTCTACGCGAAGGCAGCCATAGACAGACTCTAGCGAGGAGGAGGTGAAAGTGAACAGATCTGCTGTAGTCCTTCTTTGTCTCTACCTGATCGCAGGGGTAGCGCTGACGGTGAGCGTTCTTGGTCAAACACCGACGCCGACGCCCACTCCCGCGCCAAAGCTCGCGGCAATGTCGCGCGAAATTCGTGAAGAGGTCGACCGTGTGGCCTCCAGCGACGCGGGCAAGCGCGCGACGGGCGCATTGAGCCTCGGCCAGATGGGTGCAGCCGCGACAGGAGCGATTCTGTATCTCGTGCCACTCCTCGACGATGCCAGCAAGGTGTATGCATTGGGCAAAGGCGCAACGGAGGTTGCGCTCATCGCCGGAGAGGCGTTGGTTGAGATCGGGCCCAAAGGGACGGGGGTCTTGATAGGCCAGCTAAAGCGGGAAAACAGCGCCCCGAGATACGCACGCTGCACTGCCGCGAAGGTTCTGGGACGGAAGAAAGTAGCAACGGCTGCGCCTGTACTTCGAGCCGCACTTGCACACTCAGATGTGGACGACATAGAGGGCCTATACATTGTCGAGGCGCTCGCGGCAATCGGCGATTCCGACTCACTCGCTTCAATAATGACTTTCCTCTCCCGCGATTCCATTGGCCTCCGTACGGATGGGGGAATGCGCTGGCAGTTCTTCCAGGAGCCACTCAAGAGCCTGACGGATCAGGATTTCGAGACCAGGAAGGATGCCCTGGCATGGTGGCAAAAGAAAATGGGAACACACAAGGAGCAGAAATAGCCTGGAGGACGCATAACGCCAAGTCGTTCGGCGGCGGAAGGCATGCATGACCACCCAGCAGCTCTGCCTGTTTAACGGCCTGTACCTGGTCGTCCTGCTAGTGGTCGCCGTCCTCACGCGCGCAACGGCCCAGCGCATCCTAGGCGCCCTCGCCGGCGCGGGAGCCGTCGGTGTGGCGGCGCTGGGCATCATCGCCCTTGGTGAGGACGTGGGGTGGTGGCGCATGGCCATCACCTGGGAGCCGTACTTCCTGGCGCTCCTGCTGATCGACTTCGCCCTGGGTGCGTTCGTCTTCCTGTTCACCTGGCGGATCGCCCGCCGGTTCGGCTGGCGCGGCCTCGCCGTGGCACTGATCGTCGCGGCGGTGATCGGCCCGCCGCGGGACTACTTGTACATGGCGAGGTTCCCGGAGTGGGGCGCTTACGCGCCGGGGGTCGCACCCGTCTTCGCTATCTCCGCGACCTACATCCTATTGGGGATCCTGGGACACGGAGTGATGCGGCTGCTGGCCGGCCCCGCCCGCGCGGACCGGTTGGCGCGTCGCCCCTGGGAAGCCGGTTGACAGTGGAGTTGGAGGCGACAATCACGGCTTCGTGAGGTCACATCTTGTGACCTCCTTCTTACCCTTCAGTTTCTGTATGCCTCCGCGCCGGCTCCTCCAGCATCACGCGCTCACCAGCTCCATCAGCCGAGGATCGCGCCGATCGCCGCGCACCACCAGCGGCAGGGCGTGGGGAAGGATGGCGGTCACAGCAGGTCGCGAATGCCGCGGGAGGTGAGATCGAGGTCGTACTTTTCGCCGCCGCGCTCGCGCGGTTTCACCATGACCAGGTTGCGCTTGCGGAGACTCTCGAGGTCGGGTGTGATGTCGTCGCCGGCGCGGTTGGTCTTCACGGCCAGCTCGTCGGCAGTGGCAGCCCCCATCTGCAACTTGCGATTATGATATCACTCCGGGGTCAGCAGCCCGTGGCAGAAGTCTGGACAGGCCAGGAGGGCTATCAGCCTGGGGTAATAACCGCTCCCTGACGGTTACGGCTCGGTAACGCGCACGAAGGAGAAATGAGGCAAATCGCCGAAACAGCGTTGGACGCCGCCGTGCGCGTGGGCGCGAGCTACGCCGACGCGCGCGCCGTGGAGAGCCGCGAACGCGCGCTGGCCACCAAGAACGGACGCGTCGGCCACCTGGGAGCCGCGGAGTCGGCGGGTGTGGGAGTGCGGGTGCTGGTCGACGGCTGCTGGGGATTCGCCGCCACCGACGAGCTGAGTCGCCAGGCGCTGGAGGCGTGCGGACGGAGGGCGGTCGAGGTGGCGCGCGCCAGCGGCGCGGCGCGGAAGCACGATGTGGCGCTGGCTCCCGAGGACAACTGCGAGGCCGTCTGGATCGCCCCGTGCGCGATCGACCCGTTCGCCATGCCGGTCGAGCGGCAGCTCGCACTGCTGCTCGCGGTGGATGCGACACTGCGGCGCCAGCGCGGCGTCACGCTCGCCGAGACGGGCATGGTCTTCGAGCGCCGCCGCCAGGTCTTCGTCTCCACGCTCGGCAGCGTGATCGACCAGACGCGCACGGTCACCGGCGCCGGATTCACCGCTCACAGCTACCGCGACCAGGAGATCCAGAAGCGGTCCTATCCGAATTCGTTCGGCGGCCAGTACCAGCTCGGCGGCTGGGAGCTGGTGGAGGCTTGGAAGCTGGAGGAGAACGCGCCGCGCGTGGCCGAGGAAGCCGTTGCCCTGCACGACGCCGTTCAGTGCCCGGAAGGCCGGTTCGACCTGGTGCTCGATTCGAGCCAACTGGCGTTGCAGATTCACGAATCCATCGGGCACCCCATCGAGCTGGATCGCGTGCTGGGCTCGGAGGCCAATTACGCCGGCATGAGTTTCCTCACTCCCGGCCACAAGCGCACGCTGCGCTACGGGGCCGCGATTGTCAACGCCGTCTGCGACGCGCGGCCCGAGCACGGCCCCGGGCTCGGTACGTTCGCCTTCGACGACGAGGGCGTGCCCGCGCAGCGGGTCCAGGTGATTCACGAGGGCCTGTTCACCGGCTTCATGACGTCGCGGGAGACGGCGGCGGCGGTCGGCGAGACGCGCTCGAACGGAACCATGCGTGCGGCCGGCTGGGACCGCATTCCGCTGATCCGGATGACCAACGTCAGCCTGGAGCCCGGCGAGCAGAGCCTCGCGGAGGTCTTCGGCGGCGTGGACCGGGCCATCTACATGGAGACCAACCGGAGCTGGTCGATCGACGATAAGCGCTACAACTTTCAATTCGGCTGCGAGATCGGCTGGGAGATTCGCGGCGGCAAGCGCGCGCGCATGCTCAAAAACCCCACTTACAGCGGAATTACGACGGAATTCTGGAACTCCTGCGCGGCCATCGCCGAAAGAGACCACTGGGTGCTGTGGGGCGTGCCCAACTGCGGCAAGGGCCAGCCGGAGCAGGTGATGGGAACCGGACACGGAGCCAGCCCGGCGCGGTTTCACAACATCCAGGTCGGCGGCGGCTATGCCGGCTGAGGGACGCTGATGGACTCCGAAATGCTCCCGCGCGCACGCTGCCGGGACCTGTTCGAGCGCATCGAGGGCCTCGCGCGGCGGGCCGGCGTGGGCGAAGTGGAAGTCATGATGGGCGCCTCCAGCGAAGCGCTGACGCGGTTCGCCAACAACGCGATCCACCAGAACGTCGCCGGCGAGCATCGGTGGGTCTCCGTGCGCGTGCAGGAAGACGGGCGCACGGCGCGCGCCACCACCAACCGGCTCGACGATGGCGCGCTCGAGATTGCCGTTGCGGAAGCCATCGCGCTGACCCGCGCCGCCGAACCAGACCCCGAGCTGCTTCCGCTGGCCGGGCCCGTCGAGATTCGTCCGGTGGATCGCGCGGACCGGGCCACCGCGGATTGCACGCCGGCCAGCCGCGCGCGGCTGGTGGCCCAGGCCATCGGTGTGGTGGAGGAGGCCGCCCTTTCGGCGGCCGGGATCTGCTCGACCGAGGAATCCGCGACCGCGCTGCTGAATTCGCGCGGCGTGTTCGCTTATCACAGCGGCACGCTGGCGCGGTTCTCGATCACCGCGACGGGCGCGGACAGCTCCGGATGGGCCAAGGCGAGCTCGGTCTCGCTCGGCGCCATCGATGCGGCGACGCTGGCGCGGACGGCCGCACGGAAGGCGGATCTCTCACGCGCGCCGCGCGAGATCGCGGCCGGCCGATACACCGTGATCCTCGAGCCGGCGGCGGTTCTGGACCTGGTGGGGCAGATGTTCGCCGACTTCAGCGGCACCTCGGTGCACGACCAGCGGAGTTTTCTCACCGGCCGCCTCGGCGAAAAGCTGTTCGGTGAGAATATCAGCATCGCCGACGACGTCCATCACGGCTTGCAGGACGGCGCGCCGTTCGACGGCGAGGGGATGGCGCGCACCCGCCTCGCGCTGGTGGAAGCAGGGACGCCGCGGGGTCTGTGCTACGGCCGCGGCTCGGCCCGCCGTGCCGGAGTCGAGCCCACCGGCCACGGGCTGCCGCTGCCGAACGAGGCCGGCGAGATGGCGGTCAACATCGTGATCTCCGGCGGCGACTCCTCGATCGAGCGAATGATCGCCTCCACCTCGCGCGGCATTCTGGTGACACGCTTCTGGTATATCCGCGAGGTCGATCCCTACGAGAAGATCATGACCGGGATGACGCGCGACGGCACCTTCCTCATCGAGGGCGGCGAGCTGGTCTGCGGGCTGCGGAACTTCCGCTTCAACCAGGGCTTGGTCGAAATGCTGCGACGCGTCGAGATGCTCGGCGAGCCCGTGCGCGCTTCCGGCGAGGAGGCCTTCGACATGGTGGCGCCGGCGATGAAGGTCGGCGAGTTTCACTTCAGCGAAGTGACGCGGTTTTAGGTACCCTGAAGCGAGGAGTCGCGAATGGACGGGCATTCCCATTCGGAGCGGCTGGGCCGCGTCCTGAAGTGGTCGCTGCTGCTCACCGTGGTGTTCGTCGCCGTGGAAGTGGCGGCCGGGTTGCAGGCGCGCAGCCTGGCACTGCTTTCCGACGCCGGCCACAATTTCACCGACGCGCTCGCCCTGCTGATGGCGGGCCTGGGCTTCTATCTCCAGTCCAAGCCGCCCGACCAGGTGAAGACCTACGGCTATCACCGCGCGGGCGTGCTGGCGGCGTTCGTCAACGCACTGACCCTGGTCGGACTGGCCGTCTACATCCTCTACGAGAGCTACCATCGGCTGCGCGCGCCGCAGCCGGTGCATGAAGTCACCATGCTGGTGGTGGCGACGCTCGGGCTGGCGGTCAACGGCGCCATCATGTGGGGCCTGCACCGCGACCGCAAGGACGACCTAAACGTACGGGCGGCGTTCGTCCACATGCTGGGCGACGCACTCGGCTCGCTGGGGATTATCGCCGGCGCCGTGGTGATTCACTACACCGGCTGGCTGGTGGTCGACCCGATCCTGTCCATCCTGATCGCGCTGCTGATCCTGTGGACCGGCTGGGACATCATCCGCGAGTCGCTGAACATTCTCCTGGAAGGGCTGCCGCGCGGTATCCATCTGGAGGTCGTGATCGAGCAGATGCGGTGCGTGCCGGGCGTGATCGACGTGCATGACCTGCACATCTGGAGCCTCGGCACGAGCATGCACGCGCTGAGCTGCCACGTGCTGATCGAGGACATGCCGCACTCGGCCAGCGAATCGATCCTGCGGGGCATCAACGACGTGCTGTGCGAGCGGTTCCACATTCACCATACTACGGTGCAGTTCGAGCACACCCGCTGCGCGCTCTCCGACAGCGGCTGCTCGATTCCGCTGGCCGGCGTGCGAGGCCGCGGCGAGGCACCGTGACTATAACGCGGCGGCGGGTGAATCGGTCCGCACTGCTTCCCAGATCACCCGCACCAGGTCCGCGCCGAAACGCAGGCGATCGTCCACCCCCGGAGGTCGTCCCAGCTTCGGATGGCGGGCGATGCGCTGCTCCATCAGGAAAGCGGGCAGCTTGCGGTCGCGCCAGAGGCCCTGACTGACGCTCATACGTCCGGGCAGGCCGGGCGAGGTGGAGGGCTCGGCGTTCCGCGGAGGCCGCGAGGCGTCGAACGAGGTCTTCGCGGTCAGCAGGCCGAAGAGGCGGTCCCGCAACTGGGTGAAACGACCCTCGGAGTCGGGCGGGCCGTCCAGATACTCGGCGGTCTCGGTGTTGTGCAGGCTGAGGAACAGGTCGAGCCGGCCGCCGGCGTCCACCCACTCGAGTATCGCGCGGCGCTGTGCGGCGATCTCCGGCATTCGTTTCGCATCCACGACGTCCCAGTTGCGGTTCAGGTCGAAGCCGTGCGCGTTGAACCGCACCCCGCCGCGCGCCACGCCGTCGGGGTCGCATAGCGGGAACAGCTTGAAGATGGCGCCGTCGCGGATCCGCGCCGCGGCCGGGTCCGTCGAAAGCAGGAACCGCAGCGCTCCTTCGCCGGCCCAGGACGAGCCCGCCTCCCAGGCGTGCTGGCGGAACATCAGCCAGACCACCATCTTGCCGGCGGCCGGAACGGCGGGATTGGTGACGGTGGCCAGCAGCAGTTCCCGGTTCCCGACGCTGGTGCCGATTACGGTCTTCTCCAGATACGGGTGGTGGTCGAAGTCGGCCAGCAGGCGATCGAGGTCGCGGTTGGTGTACGGCGGAACGTGGGCGATCCACACGACGGCGGCGGTCGGTGTGAAGCGCAGCCGCATTCGGGGGAGCCGGGCGTCGTAGTCGATCGCATCGAAGTGCTTCCAGTTTTTCCGGTCGTAGCTGTAGACGGGCGGCGTATCCGCGGTGACCGCGCCGCGGTTGGGTTTGTAGTTGTACTCGCCGGGCAGATCCACCAGGTCGATGGTCACCTCGCGGCCGGCGGCGTTGTCCAGCCGGAAGTAGTACCAGTTGGCCTGGCGGTTGCGCTTGGCCTGATCGACTTCACCGGCCAGGTGACAACGGAAGTGGGTTTCCGCCAGCCGCTCGATGCGCCCCAGCCGGCCGCCCTCGAAATTCGTGTCGATGCCCAGGCCCAGCCGCGCCTCGATCTTGCCGGCCAGCGCTTCCTTCTTCAGCGCGCGCAGCACCGCTGCGTAATGCTTGAGGTTCGCCTCGGCCAGCGGTGAGCCCGGCGGAAGCCGGTCGATCAACGACTGCGCCGCCTCGTACAGCGACTCGGCTTCCCCCAGGCGACCCTGAGCGCCGGCGACACGCGCCAGGTTGTGGAAACTGCGCGCGGCGGCCGCCTCTCGGATCGCCAGCGCATGCCGGTAGTTTTCTCCGGCGGCGGCAAGTTTTTCCTGCGCCGCCTGTGCCACGGCCAGGTTGTCGAACACGGTGGCGAGCAGCGCATGATCCTCCCCGAGCGCGGTCTTCCAGATTTGGAGGGCGCGTGTGGAGACGGCCTCGGCATCCACGTAGAGTTTCTGGCGGTAGAGGATGGAAGCCAGGTTGTCGAGCGTCGGCGCCAGCTCGCCGTGCATCGGCCCGGAGGTTCGTTCGCGGATCACCAGGGCGCGCCGCAGCGCCTGCTCGGCTTCCGGAAATCGTTGGAGTTCGCCGTAGAGGGTCGCCAGGTTATCGAGCGCGCCGAGCAGGCTGGGGCTGTCGAGGCCGTGGTGATGCTCGCCGATGGTCAGCACCTGGCGCAGGTGCGGCTCGGCCACCTGCCAGCGTTTCTGGCTCATGTAGAAGCGCGCCAGCAGGTGCATATCGGCGGCGAGCTCGGGGTGCAACGGATGCTGAGACCTGTACCGGATCACGATCCCGCGCAGCAGCAACTGCTCCGCGCGGAAGTTTTCCGCCAGCGCCTGGTGAACGCCGGCGAGCAGTGAGATGGCCGGCAGCAGCTCGAGCGATTCCGCGCCGAGCGCCTTCTCCTGGATCGCCAGCGCCCGTGCCGCCAACGGCTGCGCGTCGACCGGGCGGCCCTGCGTTATGAGGTTCCGCGTCAGCTCCGCGATCGCCGGAACCAGCCCGGCGCCTTCCGCGCCGAGCTCCTGCTCGCGCAGCGCGAGGACCTGCCGCAGAATCGTTTCCGCCTCCGTGTAGCGTCCCTCGCGCCCGGCGCGCTGTGCCTGGTCGCGGAGTTGCTGCCATTCACTCTGGGCGCGGGCCATCCCGCAGACCAGCAGCACAACCAGCCCCAGCCGCCGCATCCTCGTTCCAGCTTACAGGAACTCGACCAGGCGGGCGCGACATGAAAGTGAGAGATTCATCGGAAGGTCGGCCAATTGAGTGAACCCTAGTGTAGGAGTACTTCAGCCAGAGCCGCGACCGTTAGGGAGCGGTCCGTCGCGTTCCGAGCCGCGACCAGAGGGAGCGGTTCTACGTCACGGAATGGCCGCCGCGACTGCGATGGTCACATTGTTGGAAGGCACATCGCCGATGGTGAGCACCAGAGGCACCGCATCACCCACGGGAGCGCCGGCCGGCACCTCGACGTTCACCTGATACAGGCCGACAAAACCTGGCGCCAGGCCGGAGAAGACCACCCTTGCCTCGACGCCACCGATGGTGACCGTGGGGAGCTCGAGGGTTTGGTAGAGCTTGTCGGAGGGCGTGGCGGCTCCGCTGGGCGGAAGATCGTTGACCAGCCCGAGACCGTTGCAGTAGATCGCGAGAAACTCGCCGCGGCGGGCCGGACGCGATCCGGGAATGAAACCCTCAGGAGCCGCCAGGAACGGCGTGCCGGCGATCAGAATGGATCCTTGACCGCTTCCGCTTTGATTGGCGGTGAAGATGCCAGGATCAAACTGCGCGATGTGCATCTGCTGGGCGTAGGATTCGCGTCCGTTGATCACCACCCGGAGCAGCGCTTCCTCCACTTCGAGCAGTTCCCAGGGAACCTGGAAATTGATCTGGTTGGGAGTGACGAAGAACAGCGGCGCCGCGATGTCGTTGAGCATCACCTGGGCCCCGCCGAGCTCGAGGGGGAGAGATTCCCCAGGTGGCGCCACGATGAGGCTGGTCGAAAAGCCGGCGCCAAACAGGGCCGGATCCTCGCCGACCACCAGCGTCTGGAGCGAGGGTTTGGCCGAGTTGCTCACACCGCCCACGGTGTGGGAAGGCTGCGGCGCGCTGACCTCAATGAGCGCCTGATTCCGGTTGTTGACCAAATCCGGGTCCGGCAGCTCGGCCCCGGCGCGCACTTCGACGTAGTAATCCACCATCGGATCCGGTGTCGTGACATTCACGTGGATTGCCTTGCGCTGTCCTCGTGCAAGAAGGCCGAGGTTGCAGAGTAAGTCGTTCGACATGCCGATCCGCGAGCAGTTGACGTCGTCCGGCGGCAGCACCTGGGCTGTGGCGAAGGACGGAAGATCCAGCACAAGCTGCGCGAGCTGGACGCGGGTCACCCCGGCATTGAACGCGGCCACCTCGAGCTCGGCTTTCGGCCGGGGGGGCGTGCGGTCCAGGGAGACCTGGTGGACCTGCCCGAGGATGTCGGCGAAAGCGGCCTGCGTTGAGGTCTCGACAAAGGTTGAGTTTGGAGGAAACGGGTCGCATTCGTCGGACTTAATGAAGGCTGTGTTCCGGAACTTGGTCGCGGTGAAGACCGGGGACGAACCGGACAGGCGGACCCGCAGGCGAACCTCCCAGGTGTCGCCCGGGGCGAGCATAGCCAACTTGCACTCGTTCCCGACACACGCTCCCTTGATATGTGTGAACACCGGGTTCGTACTCATTTTCGGCAGCGTGTCGGTCAGAACCAGGTTGGTGGCCGTATTCCTGCCGTTATTGCCGACTGTCATGATGTAGGTGACTTCGGCGCCAGGAGCGGCCTGCTTCGGCCCGGTCATGTTGACGAACACGTCGGCTTCGGCGCTGATCTTCAAGAAGTGTTTCGCGACCAGCGTCCCGACTCGAGCGGTGTTCGTGACCACAAGCGCCGGCGCCATTCGGGCAGTTACGATGATGTACACCGTACGGGACGATTTCGGTGGAATATCTCCTAACGGGCAGTCGAGCCTGGCGCCGGTTCGGGTGCAGATCGCGAGAGCGCCTGGCTTGAACCCGCCGGCCCCGTCGGGCGCCGGCCTTGTTGTCGAGGCTCGGATGAAAGACACCTCCGCGGGCAGGTCGTCCTGCAACCGGACGTCAGTAGCCGTCCCGGTTCCGCTGTTGGTCACAACCACCTCGTAGTAGAACTGGACGTCGGGGCAGACCTTGAACGGCCCTTTTTTTATCAGGGATAACGAAGGCTTTCCCGGAGGAGCTCCCGGGTCGAATGCGGCCACTCGCACCTGGTTGAGTTTGAGATTGAGCGGGTTTGGGAACGTGTAACCGGCCCCGACGATCGTGCAGTAATCGTTTCCGGGGATGATGTACTCGACCAGCTCATTCCCCCCTGAGCTCGCGGCGGTCTGCTGCTTGGAAGCTGCGTTGTTGGCGTGCGACGAAGGTTTGGCGCAGCCGCTCGAGCAGGCGAGCTGTCGTACGATGAAGTCGCCCTCGAACACGGAGAAAGGCGTACTGGCGAAACCGCCGTCAGGGTTGATGGCGTAGTAATGCGTCTCGGTGTACGCCGATCCGTCCGCGTTCTCAAACAAGATCACGACAATCGCGAAGGACCCTGCTACCTCATTGTCGATGATCTTGACGTCCTCGACTTTCTTGCCGACTGGGGTGAAGCTCGAGAACCCGATCATGGGAAAAATGAATTCCGGCTCGGTCCCCGCGGCCCTTCGAAGGGAGGCGGCGCGGGGGCCCGCGGTCGAGCCGGTGTTGATCCCGGCAACCCAACCCGTGAACGGCGCGTGAAACGTGCGGGCGGCCGCGTTGGCCGTCAGAGGGAAGTTCGCCGAGTTGGTGCGGCCGCCGACCCAGGCGTTTCCGGCGGGATCGATGTGAATATTGTCGGGTTCATCCACGTCACCACTTCCGCCGATGTAAGTGGAATACAAAAGCTGCGACAGGCCTGGGTTGATCCGGGCCAGGAAGCCATCCTGCATTCCTCCTCCGTAAGTCCGCTGCACCGCTGTGTTGGTCGTGGGGAAATTGTTGGTTACAAAGGGCGCCGAGAGCGTGGTTGTTCCGGCAACCAGGATGTCGCCGGCGGCGTTGATCTCGATGTTAGAGCAGATCTCGAACTGGTTGCCTCCGAATAGCGTCGATTGGATGAGCTGCGACGCGGTGGCATTGAATCGGGAGACAAAGCAGTCGATGCCGCCGATGAAGGTTCCGAATAAGGCGCCGGCGGTAGTGGGAAAATTCGTCGAGGTCGTCCCGCCGGCTGCGACGATATTGCCCGACGCATCCAGGGTAACTCCATTGATGATGTCCGCTCCATTGCCGCCAAAGTAGGTCGAGAAAACCAGCGACCCGTCAGCGGGCGCGAACTTCGCGATAAACGCGTCGCGGACGCCGTTCCGCGTGGTCTGGGGGGCGGCGCGCGTGGGGAAGTCGGGTGAAACCGTGTGTCCGGCGACGATCGGAGCGCCCGAGGGGTCGAGCACAAGGTCGAGTGCGAAATCGTCCATCGACCCTCCCAGAAAGGCGGTCCACAGGACGGTGCGCATGTTAGGGGCCAGCTTCAGCACGAAGGCGTCGTAGCCGCCGCGGCGCGGGGAAGCCGTGACGCCCACAGCGACCGGGAAGTCGGGCGAGAGCGTGACCCCCGTGATGTAGACGTTGTTCTGGGCGTCGATCTTGACGGAGAATGCCCAATCTTCGTCGCCGCCGCCATGGCTTACGGGCAGGCTCACCACCGGGTCGATCACGAGGGGAATCCGCCGATCGTAGCTGTCGATGCGAAAAGTGACTTCGTCGCCGGAGAGCTGATAGCACGCCTCGACGTTTCGGCGTTGACCGGCGGCCTCCTGATAGGCGATGGGCTTACGGTAAATGATCGCGCCGGAATCGGTCTCGGCGATCAGGTCGCCCTCCGGCGAGAGCGTGAGGGCCTGGGCGCCCTCGAGTCGGAAACGGATGCGCGACACGTCGGCGCCGGGCGCGACGAGGAAATCATGCTCCAGCCCACCCTGGGCGTTGCGATAGTGGATCATGCGGATGCCGGGATAAGGATCGCGGTACTCGACCCGGTCAAACAGGGTCACTCCCGCACGCCACCGGGACGGCTGGTTCCCGAGGAAGTACCCGGCGCGGGCGGATTGCGGGCCGATTCCCACGACTTTCGGGTCGCGCCTGGCGCCGAGCAAGCGGTAGCGGAGCGCCGTGGAACCTGTCAGCAGCGCGTGGCCGTCCGACGTCAGTAGCAGGACACCTTGCCGCGTGCGCGACGCGAACAAAGTGTCCGGCGCGAACTGGCCGCGGTTCTCTTCGAAGAACGACGTCAGCTCAGTTGGACCTCTGTATGGGGCGGCCGCGACGATCGTAGCCGAAGCCAGAAGCACACAAGTAAGGAAGCGCATGGCGTTCAGGAAGACACCTGACCCGGGAAAACTGCACAAGGAAAATTGATTATGTTTTCCGGGCACACCGGGTGTCTGAAGGAACATGACCGTCTTGACGGCCCCCAGGCCGTGGGATAACGTTGCGGTGATGGGGTGGGTCTCGACTGGGGCGGAATCGAGCGATGCGGAGCTGGTCGAGTCCTATCGGGCGACCGGCGACAATCGGCACTTTGAGGCTTTGTACCGCTCCGTCCGCCGCCGGGTGTTCGGGCTGTGCCTGAGGATATTGCGCAACGCCGACAATGCCCAGGACGCGACGCACGAGGCTTTCGTCCGGGCCTACCAGGACTTTCCGACATTGCAGGGGACCAATTTTTCGGCCTGGGTGTCGAGCATCGCCGCCAACCTCTGCCTCAACCGGATCCGGGACGAGACGAGGCGGGCGCGGCTGCTGGAGCATGGCTTCCCGCGGGAAGACGGACGGAATGCCGAGACGGCGGCGATTGCGGCCGAGCAAGCCGGAATCGCGCGCGAGGTGTTGCGGTCGCTGAACCCGGAGCAGCGGAAGGTGCTGGCGCTGCGCTACGTCGACGAGTTCAGCTACCAGGAGATCGAGAACATCACCGGTTACGGCGCCGGGCAAGTACGGTCGTACTTGCAGAACGGGCGCCGCAATTTCCGGATACGCTGGCAGCAGAAGGTCGAGCGTTGAGATGACCGACGAAGGATTCGACCGGGAATTCGAGGACACCTGGAGGCGCCTGGAGCGCGAGCGTGGGGTTTGCCCGGACCCCGAGCTGCTCGCCGCCACCGAACCGAACCCGAAGATCGAAGCGCATGTGGAAATGTGCGGAGTTTGCGCGGAGTTGCGTGAGCGGCTGCGGGCCCCGGAGGAAGCCGTCCGCGACTTCACGTGGAAAAAGGCGGAGCGCGCCTTGGATCGAAAGCCGGCGCCGTGGCGCCCGAGCCGCGCATCCTGGCGAATGCCGTTGATCGCGGCGGCGCTGGTCGCCACCGTTGGACCCGCCCTCTGGTTCGCGACCCGAACAACCGGGAGCACCGCCGAGCCGGTCGAGCGCGGCAGCTCGATTCAACTGTTGGAACCCGCCGGCCGCGTGGATCACGTGGATTTGTTCCGTTGGAGCGCGCTGCCGGGGCATGCGAGCTTCCGAGTGCGCATCCTGTCGGGTGAGACGCTGGTGCGCGAGGTGTCCGTTTCCGAGCCGCGCTATCGACCGGACGACGTGCTGAAGCGGCTGTTGAAACCGAACACCACGTTTCGATGGAAGGTGCAGGGCTTGGACGACCGGGGGCAGGTGTTGGAGGAATCAGGCTGGACGGCGTTTGAACAAAATGAACCAGGTGAAGATCGTCGCCGCTAGAGCCGCCAGTGCGGCCGCGCCCGCCAGCAGAACCAGGCGCCGTTTTGGGAAAGCCACCCCCGAAGCGCCATCGCCGATGAGGATGTACGGGGCCCAGTAGTAGGGATGGCGGTAGCGCGCCTCGGAGGCCATCGAAAGCTTTGCTTTTCGAAGCGCCTCTTCTTTCGATGCGCCGTCCTTCAGCAACCGGTAGAAGCGCGCCATGAACTCGGCGGCGGCATCGTCGTTGACATTCCACAGGCTGGCGAGGATCGAGTCGGCTCCGGCGTAGAAGAAGGCGCGGGAGAGTCCCACCATTCCTTCGCCTGTGAGGAGACGGCCGAGGGCGCTCTGGCAGGCGGAGAGGGTCACCAGCCCGGCGCGGAGCGGAAGCCGGTACACCTCGCGGACCTGAAGAATCCCGTCGTCTCCAACCGCGGGGTCCATACCGAGCACCAGGCCGGAGCGCGAAGAGGAGCTCGAGTCCAGAAATCCGTGAGCGGCGATGTGGATGACCGAGTAACGCGCCAGGTCCTGCTGTTTCAGGTTGTGCTCGGCGGCATCGCGGCCGAGCAGAACTGTGGAGTTCCCGCGGCCGAACAGGGACGCCAGCGCGGTGACCTCCTTGCGCGTGTGCGGCAGTGGAGCGAGCCGGCTGACGTCCAGGAGCGCCGCGCTTCGCTCGGATTGCGGCACGGGCCGGCGCCCGGCAGGGAGCGTATCGCCGACGGCCAACAGTCTGGCGACGGTGGCGTGCCTGGTGCGGGCGCGGGCCTCCACCAGAGTAGAGGCGGAGGGGCTGTAAGAAACCCGGTAGTGATCGACCAGCGGCTTGCGGTGCGGGCCGAGCGGCAACACCTCGAACGGGAAGTAGTAGAGGATGCCTGACGGAATGATGATGAGCGAGCGTGAGCCGTCGGCGGACTCGAGGGGTCCAAGCAGCAGCCTGGCGAGATCCTCCATCGCGGGAACAGGGTCGCGCGGCCTCAGCAACGGGGCGTAGGAGGAACGGACGGCACGATCGAGCTCGGCGCGAGGCGGCAGCGCGAAGAATGTCAACGCGCCGGGGGAAGCGATCCAGGCGTAAGAAGCCTGGTCGCCAATAAAATACTCGAGCACGACTTCACCGGGCCGCAGAGACTTTCGCAGCGCGGCTTCATCCACGGGACGCGGATAGCGCATTTGCTGAAACCGTGGATGGCTGGTGCGAACTCGCAGGTGAAGCGCTTCCAGTTGCTTTTCTTTCTCCGCGAGCCTGCCCCCGAGATCGGTGGAGTTTTCGCCCTTTCGGATGCGACCTTGAACGGCGGAAATCTCCGCCAGGATGGCCGCCTCGGCGCGAACCGTCTCCGCGGGAAGCGTCTCATCCAGCGCGGCCCGGGATTCGGCCAGCGAGTCGAGAAACGAGCGGGCACGGGCGCGTTCGGCCACGGCGAAGGCTTGCGCAACGCGGCTTTCGCCGGCGCCGGAGAGCAGCAGGTTCGCGTATTCCTCGTACACGCCGACTTTGTCCTCGAAGAAATCCGCCTTGAACGCGTCCAGCCGCAGCATGCCGCGCATGGATTCAATGCTGTCGAGCGCGCGGCGATAGGACTCGGCGGCCGGCGCCACCTGGTTGCGGCCGCGGTACAGACGGGCCAGTTCCTGGTACCCCTGCCAGACGCGCTTGGAGTCTCCCGCGGCCTGTGCCTTTTCCACCGCCAACCGCAGGAGCTTTTCGCCTTCCTGGTGACGCCCCAGGCCGGCCAGGCATTGGCCCATGGCCTTGTAGAGATTCGGAGTCGGCTCCTGGCCGGGAATCCGGCGGACTCCCTGTTCCACCTGGCGGTAGACCCGCAGGGCGTCTTGGAAGCGCCGCTGGAACCGGTAAATGTTTCCTTTGTTTTCCAAAAAGGTGAGCGCGTTTCTCGGGTCTTTGGATTCGGTGAATCCCTGAATGGCCCGGTCGAAGTAGCCGATGGCCTGTTCTTCGTTCTGTTGGAGCTTCCAGACGGTGAGCCCCAGCTCGCCCAGTGCCCACGCTTCGAGGTTCGGGCTGCCGAGCTCGACGGCTTCCTTGCGGGCGTCTTCGAACGTCCGAAAGGCTTCGTCGAACCGGTTCAATTCGAACTCGCAGATACCCGTTGAAATCAGCGTGACCAGGCGTTGTTGCCGGTCCGGCTTCTCCGCCAGCGCCCTGCGGTAGCAGGACAGAGCCTCCGGGTATTGGTGAAGGCTGCCATGCACCTGGCCCAGACGAATCAGAGTGGTTCTCAGCAGCCGCTGGTTCCCCGCCGCGATCGACGCCGCGAGCGCTTCCTCCAGCAGAGGCAATACCTCGAACGTCGCCCCGCGGCGGTGCATGGTTCCGGCGCGCTGGAGCTTGATACGGATACTGGCAACGGGATCGCGCTTTTTTTTCCACAACCGCTCCGCCTGGTCCAGCAGCTTGTCGCTCGAGGCGTACTGGCTCATGCTGGTTTGCGCTTGCGCCAGATCGATCAAGACCGGTAGCTGGAGGTCCTCGTCGGCCGGCGCACGGGCAAGATCGAGGGCGCGGAGGAAGTGCTCACCCGCTTGCTGATTCCTCTGCTGGCCGAGGAAGGATCGCCCGATGGCATGTTCGGCCATGGCTTGCTGACGCCGGTCGCCCAGCCTGGCGGCGAGCGTCGCCCAGCGGCGGCCGGCTGCCTGAGCTTCGGGATGCCGTCCCAGCTCGTCAAGCAACTGCTGTTCGGTGGCGGCGGCTTTGAGCGCCGTGGATGCGGGCAGGCGGGCCGGGCCGGCGGAATGAATGACCTGGAGGGCCTGCTCGAGTTGGCCGTTGGCGCGGAGGCGGTCGACGGCTTTCCAGTCGATCGCCAAGGCGGGCGCCACGCAAAGGACCGTGATGGCGAATAGGAGGTGACACGCCATCGAAGCCTCCCCTTGATGGTAGACGATTCTTTTCCGGAAGAAACTTTCGCCCTCGGCCGCACAACTGATATGGCGGGAGCTCTGGTATTCTGACAGAGAAGGGTCTGGATTTTCCATGGCGTCTCACGGCGGCCGCTACACAACGATCGGCTTCTCCTCCCACGGGGCTTTTCCGTACGGCGTCAAGTGGCTCCTCATCTCGAATATCGCCCTGTTTGTGCTCTATTTCTTCGCGGTGCGGACCGGCCTGGACGGGCTGTTTTACTATTTCGGCCTGGTGCCGCGGCACGTAGTGGGATCGCTCGCCGTCTGGCAACTGGCCACCTACATGTTCCTGCACGATCCGTTCGGCTTCGGTCACGTCCTGTTCAACATGCTCACGCTCTGGATGTTCGGCGCGGACCTGGAGCGCACCTGGGGCACGCGGCGGTTCCTGCAATACTACTTCCTGTGCGGAGTCGGCGCGGGCATCTGCGTGGTGATCGGCAACGCGCTGTTCGGGACCATGGGCACGCGGACAATCGGCGCTTCGGGTGCGATCTACGGCCTGCTGCTGGCGTTCGGCATGCTGTATCCGAACACCACCGTGCTGTTCAGCTTTCTGTTCCCGATCAAGGCGAAATACTTCGTCATGATCCTGGGCGCCATCGCCTTCCTGAGCTCGCTCGGCTCGACCGGCGGAGGCGTCAGCCACGTCGCCCACCTCGGGGGAATGATCTTCGGCTACTTCTACCTGCGATCCAAATTCATCCGCCTGGACTGGCTGGGTTCCCTACAGCGCGAATACGAGGCCTGGCGCAGGGGGCGTGCCAAGCGCAAGTTTCAAGTGTACCTTCGCAAACGGGACTCCGGGCGAGACCGTTGGGTGAATTAACAGTGCGAAACACGTGGGACAGGCCTCCTGGCCTGTCCAGACTTCTGCCACGGGCGGCTAACCCGCGGCCGCAATAACCTCGCCCCCCGGGAATGCGTCATTATTGATATAGTGTCCCTGGGGGCCGCTAACCGCGGGGCACGCCCGCGATCGCCTGAAGGAGAAACCCGGCGCGGTCGTACTCGCGGGAGGGCGGAGAGGTAAGTTTCTCGGGAGGAACCGATGAGAATGCGCACGTCTGTCGCCGCCATGGCCGCCTCCGGCCTGCTGCTGGGAATCGGCGTCGGGGTGGGTCAGCAGGGCCCCCGGACCGAGTCCTCCACCACCGTCGCCAGACCGCGTAAGAAGGATGCGCCGGCGGAAGCCGAGCAGCCCAAAGTCCCTTCCAAGTTCGGCAAGAAGGACCGGGCGGAGCTGCCCGAAGGTCTGCCCACGTTCCGCAGCGACGTCAATGTGGTCAACGTGGAAGTCGCCGTGATGGACAACAAGGGCCGCTTCATCCCCAACATCCCGCCCGGCAATTTCCGCATCCTGGAAGACAACGTGCCGCAGAAGATCTCGAATTTCTCCATGGGCGAGGCGCCGATGACCGTGGCCCTGGTCATCGAGTTCAGCAACCTGTTCCAGCAGTACTGGAGCGAGACGTGGTATCAAACCCTGACGGCGGCGTACGGTTTTCTGCAAACGCTGAAGCCGGAAGACTACGTGGCGGTGGTGGCCTACGACATCCGGGCGGAGATCCTCTCGGATTTCTCCACCGATAAGCGCCAGGCGCAGGAAGCCATGCAGCGGCTGCGAATCGCGGCCTTCTCGGAGTCGAACCTGTACGACGCCCTGACGGACACGGCCGAGCGGATGTCGGAGATCGAGGGACGGAAGGCGATCGTGCTGATCGCCTCCGGGATGGACACCTTCAGTAAACTGACCTTCGACAAAACGCGCAAGAGCTTGCAGGCATCGGGCGTGCCCATCTACGCGCTCGGCCTGATGCAGGCGCTGCGGGAATGGTACGATGCGCGCGGCTACATGGACTCCATCCAAAGGCTGGACTTCCTGCAAGCCGACAACCAGTTGCGCACCTTCACCAAGGAAACCGGCGGGCAGGCCTTCTTCCCGCGCTTCTATGGCGAGTTCCCGAGCATCTTCCGCGCCGTCTCGGAGGCGCTGCGCAACCAGTATTCGATCGCCTTTCAGCCGAGCAACCAGGTGCGGGACGGCAAGTTCCGCAAGCTCAAGGTCGAGCTGGTGAATCCGGCGACCAACGAGCCGCTGCGCATCGTGGACGAAAAGAACAAGCCGATCAAGTACACGATCCTCGCCAAGGCGGGCTACACGGCGCCGCGCGAAGTGGAGTGAAACCGGATCCCGGCTCACTGTCAGCGACGGAAGTCAAGTTCTATTTCTTCCCTGTTCCCAAGCCGTTACAAAACGATTGACACCTCCATCGACCTCTGCTAATTTTTCAGCTTTCCATGGGTTCGGCTTCCTCTACTTCCCCACAGCGGATCTCCGCTCGCATCCTGCTGGTCGACGACAACCGCATGGGCCTGATGGCCAGAAAAAGCGTCCTGGAGGAGCTGGGATGCCGCATCAAGACGATCGGCGCCGCAGCGGAGGCGCTGGAATGGCTCGGCCGGGAATCCTGCGACCTGGTGATCACCGATTACCGGATGCCCGGTGTGAAGGGCGCGGAGTTCATCGGCCGGATCCGCGAGCTGAAGCCCTCCCTGGGGGTCATTCTCATCTCGGGTTTCACCGACTCGCTCGGACTCAATGAAAAGAATACCGGCGCCGACGTGGTGATCCAGAAGAGCTCCCACGAGGTGGCGCACATGATCCGGGCGGTGCGCAGCCTGCTGCGGGATCGGAGGCGCAAGAAGCCCCCGACCTCCGAGGAGCCTCCGGGCGGTCGGCGGAAACGGGCCTAAAATTGTCTCTGGAGTAACGTGGCGCAGGCTCTCAGCCTGCCGCGCCGAGACTCGTCTCGGCGCCTCGGTAACAAAAGCTGGCGCATATACCTGGGTCCGTGCCGGGCAGTGTCGAGGTAGCGATCCAGGCTGCCATGCAAGTGCCCGGCGGCAAAAAGCCACCTTCCCTCGGGGTGCTCATGCGCTGCCTTGAGCCGCTGGAAATTCCCTGGCGTCGAGACGAGTCTCGACGCGGCAGACACGAGTGTCTGCGCCACATCGTTGGCTCGGAGGCTGCCAACATGTACAAAGCTTCAGCGACAGGCCTCCCGGCCTGTCCTTCTGACGGGTGATACAATCTCAGCTTCTGACGCGGAGGCAGTATGCTCGAAATCACGTGGCTCGGCCACGGAACTTTTCAATTGCGCCTGGAGACCGGAGAGGTCATCGTCATCGATCCTTGGGTGGAAGGCAATCCCACCTATCCGAAAGGCCACGGTTTCACACGGCTGGACGCGCTGCTCATCACGCACGGCCACTTCGACCACATCCACGACGCGGCTCGGCTGGCCCGCCAGTTTTCGCCCAAGGTGGTTGCGATCTGGGAAACCTGTCACTGGCTGGAGTCCAAGGGAGTCACCAACGCCAGCGGGATGAACAAGGGCGGCACGCAGCCGGTCGGGCCCATCCAGGTCACGATGACGCACGCCGTGCATAGCTGCGGCATCCTGGACGACGGCAAGATCATCTACGGCGGGGAGGCGGCGGGCTACGTGCTCCATCTGGACGACGGGCGCCGCGCCTACTTCGCCGGAGACACCAACGTGTTCTCCGATATGGACCTCATCCGGCAGCTCTACGCGCCGGAGCTGGTCTTTCTTCCGATCGGGGACTTTTACACGATGAGCCCGCGGGAGGCGGAGTTGGCCTGCCGGCTGCTGAAGCCGCGCAAGGTGATCCCGATGCACTTTGGGACGTTCCCACCGCTGATCGGACGCCCGTCGGAGCTGGCCGAGCGGATTCGGGACATGGCGGGCACCGCAGTCTGGGAGCTCACGCCGGGAACGCCCGTGCGCTGGTAGGCCCGTGCGCTGGTAGGATGGAACCGCCGGGAGAATGCCATCGATGAAGATCGCCGTCGTCGGGCTGGGGTTCATGGGCAGCACGCACCTGAAGGCGTGGAGGAGTGTCGGCGGCGCCGAGCTGGCCGCGGTGGTCAGCGATAGCCCGGCGAAGCTCGAGGGCGATCTCAGCACGATCCAGGGCAACATCGGAGGCCCGGGCGAGTGGTTCGACTTTTCCGGGGTGCGCAAGTACCGCAAGGTGGAAGAAGCGTTGGCCGACCCGGAGATCGAAGCCGTGGACCTTTGCAATCCCACGCATCTCCACGCTCCGGTGACAATCCGCGCGCTGGAAGCAGGCAAGCATGTGCTGGTGGAGAAGCCGATGGCGCTCGATGGCGAGGAAGCGGACCGGATGCTGGCGGCGGCGCGGCAGTCGGGCCGGCTGCTCATGGTGGCCCAGGTGCTCCGGTTCTGGGCGGACTACCAGCCGCTGATCGAGCGGTGCGACTCCGGCCGGCTGGGGACGGTACGCTCGGCGTTGTTCCGCCGGCGGTGCGCCGCGCCGGGGTGGGGCAAGTGGCTGAAGGACCGCGACCAGGGCGGCGGCGGCGTGTTCGACCTGCTGATCCACGACGTAGACCTGTGCATCAGCCTGTTCGGGATGCCCGAGGCGGTTTCGGCCACCGGCTACGAGGACATGGCGGCCGGGATCGACCTGGTGACTGCGAACCTGCACTATGCCGGCATCGGCTCGGTGATCGTGACCGGCGGCTGGCATCACCCGCAGGCCTACCCGTTCTCGATGGAGTACACGGTGAGCGGCGACGGCGGGACCATCGAGTACAGCTCGGCGGGCCGCCCGGTCACGCTGTACCGGCCGGACGGAGAGGCCGAGACGTTGTCCGTGCCGGCGCAGGACGGCTTTGCCGGCGAGCTCGGGTATTTCCTCGATTGCGCGATGAACTCGCGCCGGCCCGACCGGTGTGATCCGTCCGAATCGGCGGCCGCCGTGCGTCTGACGCGGGCGATGGCGGATGCCAGGCAAAACCAAGGAGAGAAGATCGCATGCAAGCTCTAGCGGACAGGGAACCGGGCGTGATGTTCTGGGCGGGCCGCGACCCGCTGGTGACGCTGCGGGAAGTCAAGGGACTGGGGGTGCGGTGCGGGCAACTGGGCGTTCCCGGCAGCCTGGAGCTGGACGCCGGCGCCACCGCCGCGTGGAGGTCGGCCCTCGAGGCCGAGCGGTTTACGCTGGTCACGGTCTTTGCCGCCTACACCGGAGAGAACTATGCGGACATCCCGACCGTGGAGCGGACCGTGGGCTTTATTCCCGCGGACACGCGCGCCGAGCGCGAGGCGCGAACGTACGCGATCAGCGACTTCGCCGCCGCACTCGGCGTGGGGAGCATCGCCTGCCATATCGGCTTTGTCCCGGAAGACCACGCGCATCCGGACTACATCGGCGTGCGCGACCTGGTGCGGCGTATCTCGGATCACGCCGCGCGGCACAACCAGACCTTCGCGCTCGAGACGGGCCAGGAACCGGCCGAAGTGCTGTTGCGGTTTTTCCGCGACGTCAACCGCCCGAACCTGGGCATCAACTTCGACTCGGCCAACATGATCCTCTACGGCACCGGCGACCCGATCGATGCGCTGGGGGTGCTGGGCCCGCACGTGATCTCGGTGCACTGCAAGGACGGCGACTGGCCGCCGGCGGGCGTCGCGGGGGCGTTGGGGACGGAGCGGCCGCTGGGACAGGGCTCGGTTGGCATGGAACGTTTTCTGGCGAAGCTGAAGGCGATCGGCTTCCGCGGCCCGCTGAATATCGAGCGGGAAGCGGAGAACCACGACGAGCGGCTGCGCGACATGCGCATGGCGGTCGGGCTGCTCGAGCGGCTGCGGGGCGCCTCGGGCGCCGGGACCTGAAACACCGCTCCCTGACGGTCGCGGCTCGGTTTGGGCACGGCTGCTATTCCAGCTTCGGCGGCTCGCCGAACTTCTGCGCCAGTGCGGTGAGGAAATTGTCGATCGCCTCGCGCTTGTTGCCCAGCCTCGCCATCAGACGGAAGATCGGGTTTTTCACGAACCCTTCCTCGGTGATGGTGATCCGGGAGCCCCCATCGGCCGGTGTGACCAGGTAGGTCCAGGCGCCGCCATACGGCAGATCGGGGTCCGCCACTTTGCGCACAAGCCGCCGGGGAGGTTCCACATCGAGGTCCTCCAGCGGAACCTCCCACCGGCCGGCGGTTTCTTTCCAGACCGCGTGGCCGTCGCGGTCGGCGAGGCGCTCGATTTTCGTCAGCCCCTTGCGCCAGGAAGGCATGGCGGGGTAATCGGTGATCGCCTGCCAGACCGCTTCCGGCGTTTGTTTGAGACCGAGGGACCGTGTCGCCGAGTGCTCCGCGGGCAGCATCCAGCCGATAATGGCCGCCAGCGCCACGATGGCGAGGATCGGGCCGAAGACAATCGGCGTCCACTTCTTCATTGCGGCAACCCTCCTGTCATCCCGTCAACCCCCCTGACAATCCGCGCAGGATGCCGAGGAATTGCGGCGTCAATTGTATCCCGAGACGCGGCAGCATCAACGCGACGGGCAGCGCGGCCCACCAGCGGCGCCGTGCGAACCATTCCTCCGCCAGCGCCAGGACGAGCAAGGGGGAATGGTAGCGCCCGTAATCGTAGACCGAATCCCAGAACCCGTCCGGCAGCAACAGAGCCACCAGGACGAACAACGCCGCGGCCAGCCGGGGAGCATTCACCGGGCGGCGCAGCGAGTACCGTGCGGCCAGTGCCAAGGCGAGCAGTATTCCCAGGAGTGCGACCAGATCGGCCGTCTGAACGATGCGCTCCACCCAGGGCTGAAGAGCATAGTCGATAGGGTGGAAGAGAGCCTGGAGCGCCGCTAGGGGCGGCCATTTGAGAGCCGGAAAGTGGGCATGTTCCAAACGCGTGGAAAGAAACGCGAACCACGCCAGCCAGGGCAAAGGTGCGGTGGCGAACAGGGCGGCGTGCCTCCAGTGTTTCCGATGGACGCTGTAAAGGAAGCAGCCGCCGGCGAGCAGCAAACTCGTTTCGCGGATCAGCGGGGCCGCCGCCAGGAGCAGATACAGCTTTACCGGGAAGGCTTCGGCCGCTCCAGCTTCCGGCGCGGCGCGAGTCGTGTACACGAGCAACCCGGCGGCCATGGCCGTCAGCGCCGCGTCCACCACGAGACGGTCGGCGGAAATGATGGTCGCCGGCAGCGCTAGAAATGTCAACCCCCAGGCCGGGTGCCGGCCCCAGCGACAGGCGAAGGTCGACATCCAGTAGGTCCCGAGGGCGATGAACGACAGGAACACGGCGATGTAGGCGGCATCGATCCAACCAGCGCGGCCCGCGGCAACGAGCCACGCGAGCGCGGGGAGGAGAATGCGCAGGTAGCGATATTTCGGCAAGTCAATGGAGCGGTGGATCTCGGTCCGCACCGCCGGATCGTGCGCGATCAGGTGATAGAACTGGCCGTCGTAGCCGTAACTGCCGGGGAAGACATGCAGCTTTTCCGACGCCAGCTCCGGGGGAGCCGGCCGGCGCCCGCCGATGCAGAACAGTCCCGTCCAGTTGCCGTTGTAGTTGTAGCGGACGGTAAGAAACTGGAAAAGCAGAACGATGGCCGCGCCGAGGGCGGCGACCATGCAGCGGCTTTTCATCCGGGGCCGGCGGCGGATACGGCGAGCCCGCGCATGTGCTTGCGGAAACCATCCATGATCCCGACCACGGCGCCGTCGCAATAGCTCGGTGACGGCATCCGCGACTCCCAGCGGCCGCCCGGGGGAAATACGGCGACCACGTCCCATACCACGTGGCCGGGCTCCGAACAGCGCGCGAAGCCGTTGTTCGAGTCGGCGCGCACGGATTCGTGGATGAGCGAGGAGAGAAGCCGGCCGCGGTCCCAGAGCTGGCTGCCGCGTCGGTCATGGAGACGCCTCAGTGTGCCGCTGGTCGGCCCGATCCAGTCGCTGAAGAGCACCGGTTCCCAGACGACAAAGACGCTCACGGGCGCGCCGGGATTCTCTTCCAGGTATTCCTGAATTGCAGAGGCCCCCTGCAAGCAGGTGATTCAAGTGGGCGAGAGCATCACCACCAGCCGGTGACTGGAGGAGGCGCCGTTGAACCGGTCACGGAACGCGGCGAGGCTGTCGGGTTCCAGGCGTGCCAGCGGCGGCTGGCCCGCAGGCGTCTCCCTCGGCCACCAGGTGTAGAAAGCCGCCCCCAGCAGCGCCAGGCCGACGCCCAGGACAAGGACCAGAAGAGCGACGCGCTTGAGCCTCATAAGTAAACGGTTTGACCGTTTGCTCCTCTGCATTGCGGGGCGCCTCTCCGCCGCAGGCGGGGCCAGCCCCTGTAGGGGCTCATAAATGGTCCGCCAGGAAACCGGCGATCAGGTGGGGAAACAGAAACAGCGTTAGGACCAGCGCGGCGGCGGTCCAGAGCAGAATGACGGCAGCGCGGCTGCGGCGCGTCTGGCACTGCCGGCCTCCATAGGCTCGAACGAATCCGAACCCCAGCAGCAGGAAGGAGAGTCCCATCAGGTAAAGCCGGGAGCGGCCGGCGACTGCCCCGGTCCCCGCCAGGCCGAGAGCGCCGAGGAAATAACCCACCGGGAGGCAGCAACTCAGGGCGGCCAGAAAGCTGCCCACCGCCGCCACCGGAGCCAGGAGCCCGCCGCGCGCTCCACCGAAGACTCCGCTCCGCATGACGCAAGTATACTGGAGTGGACTAAACACCGGCGCCCCGGGTAGCACATTGTTACCGATCCGATCCACAGTGGACAAACATTCGCCCGGCTACCAGTCCAACTACGAGAACATGCAGGCGGCGCTCGAGCGGCTGCGGAAGGAGCTGGAGCGGTCGACACAGGGCGGCGGTGAGAAGTACGTGCGCCGTCACCTGGAACGGGGGAAGCTGCTGCCGCGCGAGCGGGTCGAGCTGCTGCTGGACGACGGCTCCTATTTCCTCGAGATCGCGCCGCTGGCGGGCATCGGGATGGAGAACGAATCGCCAGGCGCGGGAGTGATCGGCGGCATCGGCCTGGTCTCGGGCCGCGAGTGCCTCATCATCGCCAACGAAGCCACACTCAAGGGCGGTGCCACGGGCGAGGTAGGGTTGTGGAAAAACACCCGGCTGTCGGACGTCGCGCTGCACAACCGCCTGCCCGTCATCATGCTGGTGGAGGCGGCGGGCGCCGATCTGCCGGTGCAGAGCAAGATCTTCGTGCCGGGCGGACGAGGATTTCGCGAGATCACGCGCCGCTCACGGACGCGCCTGCCGACCATCGCGGCGGTGTTCGGCAACGCCACCGCCGGCGGAGCGTACCTGCCGGGCATGGCCGACTACGCGATCATGGTCCGCGGCCAGGCGCACGTATTCCTCGCCGGCCCGCCGCTGGTGAAGATGGCCACCGGAGAGGTGGTGGACGAAGAGTCGCTCGGGGGCGCGGAGATGCACTCGCGCGTTTCGGGTCTCTCCGATTACCTGGCGGAGAGCGAAGCGGACGCGCTGCGCATCGCGCGCGAGATCGTCAGTCACTACAACCTGCCGAAGCCGGCGCTGCCGGAGGTGACGCCGGTGGAAGAGCCGCTCTACGACGGCGACGAGCTGTTGGGAATCGCCTCGGTCGACGTGCGCGTGCCATTCGAGGCGCGGGAGGTGATCGCGCGGATCGTCGACGGCTCGCGGTTTTCCGAGTTCAAGGCGGACTACGGGGCCACGCTGGTGACGGGCTTCGCGCGGGTGCACGGTTTTCCCGCGGCGATCCTCGCCAACAACGGCGTGTTGATGTCCGAGTCGGCGGCCAAAGGGGCGCAGTTCATCGCGCTCGCCAACCAGCAGAACATCCCGCTGGTGTTCCTGCAAAACATCACCGGCTTCATGGTGGGCCGGAGCTACGAGGAGCAGGGAATCATTCGCAACGGCGCCAAACTGATTAACGCCGTCTCCAACTCCACCGTTCCGGCGATCACCATCATGATCGGCGGCTCCTACGGGGCCGGCAACTACGCCATGTGCGGCCGCGCCTACGAGCCGCGGTTTCTGTTCACCTGGCCGAACCACCGGATCGCGGTGATGGGACCGCAGCAGCTTTCCGGCGTGATGGACATCATCCGGCGCGAGGCGGCGGCGCGGCAAGGAGTGGCGGTGGACGAGGAGCAACTGGCGGCGTCGCGGAAGGCGCTGGAGAGCCAGATCGAGCGCGAGGCGGACTGCTACTTCGCCACCGCCAGGCTGTGGGACGACGGGATCATCGATCCGCGCGAGACGCGCACGGTGCTGGCGATCGCGCTCTCGGCGGCCTGCAACCGGCCGGTCGAGGGGACCATGGAGTGGGGCGTGTTTCGCCATTGAGGAGCGGCCCGGACGCGATGCGCTCGATCGGCAGGATTCTGATCGCCAACCGCGGCGAAATCGCGGTGCGCATCATCGCCACCTGCCGCCGGCTGGGGATCAGCCCGGTGGCGGTGTGCTCGGAGGCGGACAAGCGGGCGCCGCACGCGCGGCTGGCGGACGAAGCGGTGATCCTCGGCCCGGCGCCGGCCGGCGAATCGTACCTGCGGATCGATCGCATTCTGGAGGCGGCGCGCCGCACCGGCGCCGACGCCATTCACCCCGGCTACGGCTTTCTCGCCGAGAACGCCCAGTTCGCCGCGGCCTTCGAAGAGGCCGGCATCGTGTTCATCGGGCCGCCGGCGGAGGCCATCCGGCGGGCCGGTTATAAGAGCTCGGCGCGGCGGCTGGCGGCCGAGGCGGGAGTGGCGACGGTTCCGGGCTACGATGGCAACGATCAGAGCGCCCCGGCTCTGCGCCGCGCGGCGCGGGAGATCGGCTGGCCGGTGCTGATCAAGGCGGCGGCGGGCGGCGGCGGCCGCGGCATGCGGATCGTCGCCGATGAAGCCGCGCTGGAGGAGGCGCTCGAGTCGGCGCGGCGTGAGGCGGACAAGGCCTTCGGCGACGGGTCGCTGCTCTTGGAGCGCTTCCTCGCACGCGCCCGGCACGTCGAGTTTCAGATCTTCGGCGACGCGCACGGCGACGTGGTGCACCTGTTCGAGCGCGAATGCTCCGTCCAGCGCCGCCACCAGAAGATCATCGAGGAGAGCCCGTCCCCGGCGTTGGACGAGCAACTGCGCGCGCGCATGGGAGAGGCGGCGGTGCGGGTGGCGAAGGCGGCCGGCTACCGGAACGCCGGAACCGTGGAATTCCTGCTGGCGACGTCGGGCGAGTTCTATTTTCTCGAGATGAACACGCGCCTCCAGGTGGAGCACCCCGTTACGGAGCTGGTGACCGGCCTGGACCTGGTGGAGATGCAGATCGCGATTGCGCGCGGGGAACCGCTTCCGCCGCGCCTGCTGCACCCCATCAGGACCGGGCACGCCATCGAGGCGCGATTGTATGCCGAAGATCCGGCCAACGACTTTTTGCCGGCGACGGGAACGGTGAGGCTGTGGCGGCCGCCGGCGGGCGTGCGCGTGGATACGGGCATCGACGAAGGCGCCGAGATCGGCATCTACTACGATCCGCTGTTGGCCAAGCTGATCAGCTACGCGCCGGATCGCGAAGGCGCGCGGCGCCGGCTGCTCCAGGCGGTCCAGAGGTTGGTGGTGGAAGGTGTCGCCACCAATCGCGAGTACCTCGCGCAGATTCTCGATAGCGACGAGTTTTGCCGCGGAGCGACCCACATCGGCCTGGTGGAGGAGCGACCCTACGCCCGCCGGGTTGACCCCGACGAGGATTTTCTTTATGCCGCCGCGCTTGTTCTTCACCTGGACCGCGGTTGGCCCCGGCAGCGAAAGATCCTGCCGGGTGTTCCCTCCGGTTATCGCAACAGTCCGTGGCGCGAGGCGTCGATGGTGCTGCGAGTGGGAGGAGAAGATCTGAAGGTGGAGTGGCGCCGGCTCGGGCCGGATCGCTATCGCTTGCGCGCGGTCGGCAGAACCATGGACGCCGAGATTCTCGAGTGGCGCGCGTCCGGGATCACGGCGGCCTTCGACGGGATGGTACGAGCGTTCGAGATGATGCGGGACGCCGAGACGTTCTTCCTCTGCTCCGCGCTCGGCTCGCGGACCATCGAGCGCCGGCCACGCCTCCCGATGGCCCAGGTGGCCGCGCAGCGCGAGGCCGCGCACTCGCCGATGCCGGGCCAGGTTCTTCGGATCCTGGTCGAGCCGGGCAGGCCGGTGCGCGCCGGCGACCCCCTGGTCGTGCTGGAGGCCATGAAAATGGAGCAAACTATAAGAACGACGATTGACGGCCTGGTCGAGGCCGTGCTGGTTCAACCGGGTGAAGTGGTGGCGCCGGGTCAGACCCTGGTGCGCATCGCCACGCACGCGGACGAGTTACCCAAACAGGAGGCCTGACGATGCAAGCGGAGCTGATCAAGGAAGCCCCGGCGCAGTATCCCTATTTCACCGAAGAACACGAGCTGATCCGCCAGACGGTGCGGCGGTTCTGCAAGGAAGAGATTGCGCCGCACGCCGCCGAGTGGGACGAGGCCGGTATCTTCCCGCGCGAGCTGTTCCGCAAGGCGGGCGAGCTGGGGCTTTTCGGCATCCGCACCGATGCACGCTGGGGCGGCAGTGGCCTGGACTGGTGGGCGACCACCGCCTACATCGAGGCGCTGCGCGACTCCGACAGTGGCAGCATCAACATGGCGTTCCTGGTGCAATCGGATCTGACCATCCCGGTGATCGAGGAGCTCGGCACCGAGGAGCAGAGGCAGGAGTTTCTGCCTGCGGCGGTGCGCGGCGATTGGATCGGCTCGCTCGGAATCAGCGAGCCGGGCGGCGGCTCCGACGTGGCCGCCATCAAGACGCGCGCGCGCCGGGAGGGCGACGAGTTCGTCATCTCCGGACAGAAGCTGTGGATCACCAACGGCACGCGGGCGGACTTCGTCGTGCTCGCCGTGCGCACGGGCGACGAGGGACACAAGGGCGTCTCGCTGGTCCTGTTTCCCACGCGCACGCCGGGTTTTTCGGTCGGCAAGAAGCTGAAGAAGATCGGCATGCTCGCCTCCGACACGGCCGAGTTGTATTTCGACTCCTGCCGGCTGCCGGCGCGCTACCTGCTCGGCGAGCTGAACCGCGGCTTCTACTACATCATGGAGAATTTTCAGGGCGAGCGGCTGGCGTCGGCGATCGGCAATGTCGCGGGCATGGACAAGGCGGTGCGCTACGCGCTCGACTACGGCCTGGAGCGCAGCGCGTTCGGCACGCCGGTACGGCAGTTCCAGGTGTGGCGTCATCGCTTCGCCGAACACCTGACGGCGATCGAGGCCGGCCGGTGGCTGGTCTATCGTGCCGTGGACCTGGTGAATCGCCGGCAGCGCGCGACGCGCGAGATCACGATGGCCAAGCTGTATACTTCGGAGCTGTCGCAGAAAGTGATGTACGACTGCATGCAGATTTTCGGCGGCTTCGCCTACACCACCGAGTATCCCATCGGGCGGATGTGGCGCGACGCGCGGTTGAGCACCATCGGCGCCGGGACCTCCGAGATCATGAAGGAGATTCTTGCGAAGCTGGAGAAGATATAGGAGTGAGTACATTTTGGCAGCCTCCAAGCCAACGATGTGGCGCAGACACTCGTGTCTGCCGCGTCGAGACTCGTCTCGACGCCAGCGAATTTCCAACGGCTCAGGCTCAACCGCACGGGAGGCGAAGCGGGTTCTGGGCCGGACAGGGGTCCGAGAGCAGCGGAAGCGGACCGCAGGCGCCGAGACGAGTCTCGGCGCGGCAGGCTGAGAGCCTGCGCCACGTCGCGGTGGCGGCGGCGGCAGCTAAGGAGGCCGCATGTCCGATCTCGGCTATAACCTGATTCATCGCTTCAATATCGGCGATGCACTGCGGCGGTCGGCGGCGCGGTACCCGGCCAGGCGCGCGCTTCATTGCGCCGGCCGCGATGTGAGCTACGCGGAGCTGGACGCGCTCGCCAATCGTGCGGCGCGGCTGCTGAGCGATGCGGGCGTGCGGCGGGGCGACGCCGTCGGGATCCTCAGCCTCAACTCGCCGGAGTATGTGGCGTTGCTGTTCGGTTGCGCGCGTATCGGCGCGCCGCTGGTGCCGGTGAACCTGATGCTCACCGCCGATGACATCGACTACCTGCTGGAGAAGACGCATGTGCGGGTGCTGCTGGTGGATCCGGCGCTGGAAGGAAAGCTGAACCGCGAGGGCGCGGTGGTGACGCGGCTCGGGCGGCGGTGGTCGATGGACGCGGCGTTGCGGGAGGAGCTGGAAGCGCTGGATGGCGGCGCGGTGGAGGAGTTCGTCGAGAGCGACGATACGGCCACCATCGTGTTCACCAGCGGCACGACAGCGCGGCCGAAAGGCGTGGTCTACACGCACGGCAACTGGTACGCGGTGCTGCTCTCGCTGTTCGGCGACATCGGTTTTCGCCGCGACGAATCCTGCCTGCTGGCGCTGCCGATGTTCCACGTCGGCGGCCTGGCGATGACCATCTCGACGATCGCGGCGGGCGCCGAGGGAATCATCCTGCCCGCCATCCGCGTGGAAGCGATCGCGCAGGCGATGCGCGAACACAAGCTGACAACGATGTCGCTGCCCGCTACCACCTGGGTGGGACTGCTCCAGACGCCGGGGATCGAGAGCCTGGATTTTTCCAGTCTGAAGAAGCCGCTGGTGTTTCAATACCTGCCGACGCCGATCTTCAACCGCTGGCGCGAGCTGGTGCCGCACGCGGAATGGATCAATTACTTCGGCCAGTCGGAGACGGTTTCGGGGGCGTCGGCATGCGGCGCGGAGCTGGGCGGCCTGCTGCACGCGCCGGATCCGATCGGCACGGCGCACCTTCCGGTGGAGATCCGCGTGGTCGACGACGAGATGCGCGACCTGCCGGCGGGCCAGGTGGGCGAGTTCGTGATGCGCGGGCCGTCGATCACGCCCGGCTATTTCGAGGACGCGGCGGCCAACGAGGCGCTGTTCCGCGGCGGCTGGCATCACACCGGCGACATGGGCTACCGCGACTCAAACGGCTGTCTCTACTTCGTCGATCGCAAGAAGGACATGATCAAATCGGGCGGGGAGAATGTCTCGAGTCAGGAAGTGGAGGAGGCGCTGTCGCAGCATGGGGACGTGGTGGAGGTGGCGGTGGTGGGGATCGCCGATCCGTACTGGATCGAGAAGGTGGTCGCGGCCGTCGTGCCGGCGGCCGGCTCCCAGGTGACCGAGGAAGCGCTGATCGCGTTCGCGCGGTCGCGGCTGGCCTCCTTCAAGGCGCCCAAGCAGGTGTTCCTGATGCGCGAACTGCCGAAGAACCCTACGGGGAAGGTGCTGAAACGCGTGCTGCGCGAGCAACTGGAAGCCGTCGAGCGGCAAGAGGCCGCCGCCGGGCGGAGCACGGCATGATCCGCATCGCCAATGGCCAGGGCTTCTGGGGCGATTCGCTCGAGGCGCCGCTCGAGCAGATACGCCGCGGGCCGATCGACTATCTCACGCTCGACTACCTGGCCGAGATCACCATGTCGATCCTGCAAAAGCAGCGTTCGCGCGATCCGCGCGCCGGCTACGCGCGCGACTTCGTCGAGATGCTGGAGCGCGGGCTGCCGGACATTGTGCGGCGCGATATCAAAGTGGTGGCCAACGCCGGTGGCGTGAATCCGCAGGCGTGCCGCGCGGCGATCGCGGAGGTGGCGCGGCGGGCGGGCGTGGACGGGCGCGTGCGGGTCGGCGTGGTCGCGGGCGACGACATCCTGGCGTGCCTGGATGAGATGCTCGCCGCCGGCATCGAGCTGCGCAACCTGGACACGGGCGAGCCGCTGGCGGGGATCCGTGACCGCGTGCAGAGCGCCAACGTCTACTTCGGCGCGTTCCCCATCGCCGAGGCGCTCGACAGGGGGGCGCAGCTTGTGGTCACCGGGCGGTGCACCGATACCGGGCTGGTGCTCGGCCCGATGGTGCACGAGTTCGGATGGGCGCGCGACGATTGGGACCGGCTCGCCGCCGGCACCATCGCCGGCCACACGGTGGAATGCGGCGCGCAGTGCACCGGCGGCAACTGCCAGCTCGATTGGGATCGGATTCCCGCGCTCGCCGACATCGGCTACCCGGTGGCGGAGGCCGAGCCGGACGGCACGTTCGTCATCACCAAGCACGCGTCGACCGGCGGCCGCGTGAGCGTGGCCACCGTCACCGAGCAGCTCCTCTACGAAATGGGCGACCCGCGCTGCTACATCACGCCGGATTGCATCGCCGACTTCACCACGATTCGCCTCGAGCCCGACGGCGAGGATCGCGTGCGCTTCTCCGGCATCCGCGGGCGCCCGGCGACGGAGCTGTACAAGGTCTCCATCAGCTACTCGGCGGGCTTCAAGGCGGTCGGCACGCTGGTCTACACCTGGCCGGACGCCTATCGCAAGGCGCGGGCGGCGGACGGAATCCTGCGCGAGCGCCTGAACCGCCTGGGCCTGCGCTTCGACGGCGTCCACACGGAGTTTGTCGGAGTGAATGCCTGCCATGGCCCGCTGCTGGCGGGCGAGCCGGCGGCCCAGATCGCCGAAGTCGGTGTGCGCGTCGCCGTGCGGTCTTCCGATCGCGCCGCGGTCGAGCGCTTCACCAAGGAGATCGCGCCACTGGCGCTCAACGGTCCTCCGGCGGTGACGGGGCTGGGCAGTGGGCGGCCGAAGGTCGAGGAGATCGTGGCCTACTGGCCGGCGCTGATACCCAAGAGCGCCGTCGCGCCGCAGGTCACCGTCGAGGAGGTGTGAAGCGATGCCGCGCGCGCTGCTGCTTCAGCTCGCTCACGCCCGCTCGGGCGACAAAGGCGATACGGCCAACATCGGCCTGATCGCCCGCCGGCGGGAATATTACCCGATCCTGGTCGAGCAGGTGACCGCGGAACGGGTGAAGGCGCACTTCGCCGGCATCTGCCTGGGCGCCGTCGAGCGGTTCGAGCTTCCCAACCTCGGCGCGCTGAACTTCCTGCTGCACCAAAGCCTGGACGGCGGCGGCACGCTCTCGCTGCGCGCCGACGCGCAGGGCAAGACCTTCAGCTCGGCGCTGCTGCGCATGGAGATCGACGTTCCCGATGACCGCTTACCGGAAAATTCTCTACCAGGCTGAGCTGGGCCTGGCGCGGATCACGCTGAACCGCCCCGAGAAGCGCAACGCGCTCGACGGAGAGCTGATCGGCGAGCTGGGCGAGGCGCTGGCGCGCGCTGCCGCCGACGACCAGGTGCGCGTGGTGGTGCTGGCCGGCGCGGGCGCGGATTTCTGCTCCGGCGCCGACCTGGAGGCGGTGCGGCGTTCCACCGAGCGCGGCCCGCTCGAGAATATGGACGATGCGCGCCGCATGGCGGACGTGTTCCTCCAGATGCGGCGCCACCCTCGGCCGATCGTCGCCGCCGTGCGCGGGCGTGCGCTGGCCGGCGGGTGCGGGCTGGCGACGGCATGCGACATGATCCTGTCGGCGGAATCCGCGCAATTCGGATACCCGGAGGTGAATGTCGGATTTCTTCCCGCGATGGTGATGGCCATCCTGCGCCGTTCGGTGGGTGAGAAAAGGGCGTTCGAGCTGATCACCGGCGGCAAGGCGATCACCGCGCGGGCCGCACTCGAGGCGGGCCTGGTGAATTGCGTCTTTGCGGATGCGGAATTCGACGCGGAAGTGGAGCGCTTCGCGCGCGAGCTGGCGGCGAAATCGGCATCGGCGCTGCGGATGGCCAAGGGCCTGCTCTATCACATGGACGGGATGAGCTTCGAGGCGGCGCTGGAGGCGGGCGTCCAGGCCAACGCCATCGCCCGCATGACCCCGGACTGCCGCCAGGGCGTCGAGCGGTTCCTCAAGAAGAGCCAGGGCTGAGCAGTGGGACAGGCCTCCTGGCCTGTCGGAGCCAACGATGTGGCGCAGACACTCGTGTCTGCCGCGTCGAGACTCGTCTCGACGCAAGGGAATTTCCAGCGGCTCAATGCACGATAGGTACGTACCCAATTCCCGCCGTCTTCCGCATGAGCACCCCGAGGGAAGGTGGCTTTTTGTCACTTTCCGGCGGGAAAGCCTTTGTCTGAATGGATCGCTACCTCGACACTGCCCGACACGGACTCTTGTAGCTGCACCAGGAACCTGTTGCCCGCATCGTGCTTCGAGCCAGCGGACCGCAGGCGCCGAGACGAGTCTCGGCGCGGCAGGCTGAGAGCCTGCGCCACGTCGGTCGCCCCGATCCATCTGGAAAAGTAGAAGCTCCGAGCGCCGGGACTTTCACAGCACCTCGATGCTGCTTCCGCCGACTCCCTTGTGCACGCGAATGCGATTGGGAAAGCGCTCGGCCAGCTCGGGGACGTGCGAGATGACGCCGACCATGCGGTCCTGGCTCGCCAGCGCCTCGATGCCCTGAAGGACGACGTCGAGGGCCTCCGCGTCGAGCGTCGAGAATCCTTCGTCGAGAATCAGAGTCTCCAGACGCAGGGATGGTCTCTGCGATGGGCTCTGCGACGCCAGCTCGGAGAGGCTGTCGGCAAGCGCCAGGGCGAGCGCCAGCGACGCGAGGAACGATTCGCCCCCGCTCAATGTGTTCACCGAACGAGTATCGTCGGCGTTCCAGTGGTCGATAACGAAAAACTCGTCGTCGCGCGAGGAGAACGAGTAACGGCCGGAGCTGAGGGTGAGCAGATGCGTGGTGCCGCCGTCGGCGAGGCGGCGCAGCGCCTCTTCCAGGAGAAAGCGCAGGAACTGGTCCGCCCGCAGCGCCGAGGCCAGATCCTTGAAAACCGCGGCCCGGGCCCGCAGCGCTTCGATCTGCGCGCGTTTCGCGTCCGCCTCCTCGATCTGCCGGGCGAGGGCGAGGATGCGCTCCGCCGCCAGCGCCGTATCCCGGCGCAGGTCGGACGCGTGCGCTTCGATCTGTGAGCGGCGCCGCTCCAGCCGCGCGACCTCGTCGGCGCCGGCGATCTCGGGAATATCCGCCGGCGACGCCGCGAGCTCCTGCCCGAGTACAAGGATGCGGTCGTGCGCCCGGCTGATCCTTGCGCCGAGGGTCTCGATGCGGCCGCGGTGCGCCGTCGCCTCGGCCTCCGCGCTCGCCCGCCGCACCTGGGCCGCCTGGCGGAGCGGTTCTTCACTTTCCTTGCGTCGCAGGCAGTCGTCCCGCCGACGCCGGGACTCTTTCATCGCCGCTAACTGCTCCTGGATTACACGCAGGTCGCCCCAGGCGCCGAGTTGTTCCTCCCATTGCTCCAGGCGCGTCCGCGTCTCCTGAATGTCGCGCTCGGTCTGGGCGAGCTCGCGGCGGCACAACTCGAGGGCGTGCGACTGCTTCTGAGCATCGTCACGGGCAGTCGACTCGGCGGTCTGCGCCCGCGCCGCTTCCTGCCGCGCCTGCGCGTGGTCGGCTTCGAGCGCGGCTATTCGATCCGCCAGCGCGTGCAGCAGGCTGCCGGCTTCCGCGCCGCCGTCCCGCCCGAGGATGCGGCGTGCTTTGTCGCGCCCAGCGGCGAGAGCATCGTTGTTCTGCTTGAGGTGGTCTTCGATGGCCGCGATCTGCGCCGGAGCGGCATCGACGCGCTCTTCCTGCTGGGCCAGGTCCTTGGTCGTACGATCCCTGTCCTGTTGCTTGCGGGCCAGTTCCGCCTCGGCCGCTTCGAGCGCGGCAAGGCGATCCGCCTTCGGCAGACGGCCGACGATCTGCGCGCAGACGGGGCACGCCGCGCCTTTGCGAAGGTGTCGGCGCAAGTCGGCGGCGGCGTGAAGATGCTTCAGATGATCGAGCGCCTGGAGCGCCGCGGCCTGCGCCGCTTCGGCGGCTTTGAGCTTGCGCCGCAACTGTGTTACCGCTTTGCGGGCCGCGTCGGATTCGCCGCGCAAGCCGTCGAGCCGGAGCTCCAACTCCTCTTTTTGACGCAGGTGCTTCTTGCGGGCTTCGTCGAAGTTGGAGGCAAGCTGGCGAACAGCGTCGGGTGACCCGTACTTCCGCCGCGCAGCCTCGTCCTGCTTGGCCGCCGCTTCGAGCCGCGAGGTGGCGGCCGTGAACGTCGCGGTGGCCTGCCGCCATTGTTGCGTGGATTGCGACTCATTGCGCTCGAGCGTCGTTTGCCGCAGCGTCCCCTGCGCAAGCTCACGGCAGCGATAGGGAAGGGCCTGGCGCGCCTCCTCGCGCTGCCTGGCCAGCGGCTCGAGCGAAAGCAGTTCGTGATGGAGCTTCTCATCGTAGCCGGCTTGGGCGAGGGCTTTCTCGATCGCGTCGAGCGCCTCCGTGCGCTTCAGGATCTCCTCCTGGGCCAGCCGTGACGACTCCGCCGCCGCGGCGAGTGCTGTTCGGGCAGCTTCCTCTTCCTGCGCTGCGAGGTCGCGAGCCTGACGCTCGTGGCGCAGTTCACCGGCCAGCGGAAGCAGCTCAGTCACCCGATCGCGGGCGGAGGTAACAGCGATAGTCTCGCGGCCAAGGCGGTCGAGATCGAGCTCGGCGGCGGCCTTGTTCTCCTCGGTTGCGCCGGCATACGAGCTGTCAAGAACCTGCTGGTGTGCGCCGCACTCCGCGGCGGCGGCGGTGGAGATCTGGTTCGCACGCTGCATCATCTCCGAATAGACGTCGAGGCTCAGGAGCTCCTTCAGGATCTCGCGGCGCTCGTCCGGCTTGCCGCGCAGGAAGCGGTCGAACTGCCCTTGCGGGAGGACGACGGACTTGGTGAAGCCATCGAAGTCGAGCCCGAGGATCTCGGCGACCTTCTCTTTGGCCCCGGCGGCCTTGCCGGCGAGAATTTCCCACTGGTCCGTGCCCGCGTCCCGTTCCAGGCTGAGCTGCGCGTGACCGCCGCGGGGCAGCGTTCTGACGACGCGGTATTTGCGGCCGCCGACGAGGAACTCCAGACCAACCGTCAGGCGAGGCGCGCCCTGGCTGATGAGTTCGGCGGCGCTGCGCTCGCCGATGCGGGGCGTGCGGCCGTAGAGGGCATACAGCATGGCGTCGATGAGGGAGGACTTGCCGGCGCCGGTGGGGCCGGTAATGGCGAACAGGTCGAGGCGGGCGAAATCCAGCACGGTCTTGCCGCGAAAGCTGGTGAAGCCCTCCAGATCGAGCCTAACCGGCCGCACGCGCCACCTCGTACGAGAGCTCGCGGAAGGCTTCGCGCAGTTGCTGCGCGGGAGGCGCTCCGTCGCGACGCCGGATGAATTCGGCGAAGAGCTCCTCGGGCGGGAGCTGGCTGCGCGGAGCCTGCTCCTGCGATTGCGCCGCGCGCGGATAGTCCAGGTGGACGTCGAGCGCGTTGGGCAGCCGCAGGCGCAGCAGTTCGGCCGCGCCGGGAAGCGGGCCGTCGGTGACGAGCGTCACCCGGAGGAGGTCGGATGCCACCTCGTCGCGAAGCGCTTCGAGCTCCGGGAGGGTGCCGCGCACCGCTCGCAAGCTCCTGCCGGAGATGAGCGGGACGCTCTCACAATGCGCCGGCCGCCCCGGATGCGCCTCGATGACGACGACACGCTTGGCCTGGCCGAGCTCGCCGAAATCCAACTGGATCGGCGAACCGGCGTAGAAGCAGGGAGACGGGGCGGGAATCTCCTGCGGCCGGTGCAGGTGGCCGAGGGCGATATAGTGAGCGCCGCCGGGGAGGCGCGGCGCGCTGACGGAGTAAGGCTGTCCGAGGTGGATGGCGCGCTCGGTGCCGCTCGCCTCCGCGCCGAACAAAGAGAGATGAGCGAGGAACAGGTTCACGGCGGAAGAGGAAAAACTCTCCGCCAGCACCGCGCACATGCGCGCCACCTTGTCGGCGTATGTGGCATACCAGGTATCTTCGGGGGCCATCATCTGGCAGTAGCCGACGATTTTGCGCTCGGTGACGAAGGGCAGCACGGCGATGCGGGCCTGCTCGCCGCCGCGCTCGAGAGTGACCACGCCGCCTTCGTGTGGCCGCGCCGGCTCCGGTCGGACGTGGATGTGCAGGGGATCGAGCAGCTCGCGCGCCGCGGCCAGACGCCGGGGATGATCGTGGTTGCCGCCGATCACCACGGCGGCGATACGGGCGGAGAGCAGCTCGGCGAAGAAATTGTAGACCAGCCGCTCGGCCTCCGGCGGCGGGGCCTGGGACTCGAACAGGTCGCCCGCCACCAGCACGCAGTCGATCTTCTCGCGGCGGGCGATCTCCAGTATTTCGGCGAGCACCTGCTCCTGTTCGACGGCGCGCGAGTGGCCGTGAAGAATCTTGCCGAGATGCCAGTCGGCGGTGTGCAGGAAGCGCATGGAAGGGGTCAGAATCCGCGGAACGGATCATCCGCCGCCGAAGCGACGCGAGCTTCGCCCGGCCGTGTGGCCCAGGCGGGAAAGGGGAACTGGACGAGCAGCGGGACGGGGATCTCCGGCTGCGAGACGATCACCGTGCCGGGTTTCAGGATCCCCGCGCGGGCGCGGCTCGAGGGGGGCAGAAAACCGTACTCGCCCTGCTGCGCCTCGGCCGAATCCAGCCTGCCGACGACGCGGAACGCCGAGTTGGCCACCACGCGACGCTCCACCTGGCTGGCCGTCTGCTGCGCGCCGATGAGGATCACGCCGAGGCTGCGGCCGCGCTCGGAGATATCGAGCAGCACCTCCTGGATGGGGCTCCAGCCCTGGCGGGGCGCGTACTTGTTCAGCTCGTCGAGGACACAGAACACCAGAGGGCGCGCCGTTCCCAGCTTCTCCTTCTCCTCGAACATGCGCTTGAGGACGACGCCGATGACGAACCGCTTGGCGCGGTCGTGGAGGTTGTGGATGTCGATGACGGTGACCTGCTCGCGCTTCCAATCGATGCGGTGACGCGCGGGATCCTCGATGCGGCCGCGGACCAGGTGTCCGACGCGGGCGGCGGCGGCTTCGAGCCTCCTCAGGAAGGCGGCCCGCGTGCCGGCGGCGGCGGCCTGCGCCCAAACGTCCAGGTTGGCCCCGATGTGCTCCACTAGGTCGTCGAAGTCGAGACAGGAGCGCGCGCTCTCCTCGCGCGCCAGGTGCGATTCGACGCGGTCGATCACGGAGGCGAGGTGACTGGTTTCCTCATCGGCTTCGGCGAACAGAAAACGCAGGTAGCGGCCGGCGCAGAACTCGTCGATCGACCAGCAATAGGAGCCGACCCCGCTCGCTCGCGCGCTGGTGTCCGGGATCAGCACCTGCTCATCGCGGCGCACGGGAGCAAACAGGGCCACGCTGTCGAAAGGCCCGGGCTGCAATCCCAGGCGATGATACATGACCTCCGCCTCGGGCGTCAGGGAGCGGTTGGGTTGATCGAGGAAGAGCAGGTCCTCGCCTTTCACATTGAAAATAACGACACGCGTGTTGATGCTGTCCGCGCCGAGCAGATCGGAGTGGAAAATGCCGTACAGCAGGAACGTGGCGTAGGTGGTCTTGGTGGCGACCCCGGAGACTCCGGAGATGTTGACGTGAGCGCCGCGGGTACCGTCGAGAAACTCGAAGTTGCCGTGAACGATCTCGCCGTCCCGGGCCAGGCCGAGGGGAAACCTCCTCGTCATCGAATCGAAGAACAGGGCCCGGTCTCGGTCGGCGCCGGAGGCGCGAAAGACCGGCTGGCCGGGCAGCGGCGGCACGAAGATCTCCGGCTCCACCCGTGTCACGGTGACGTGGGCCTTCACCGCGTGGGTGAGCGGGAGCAGACCCTGGTCGGCGAGGAACACGTCGCTTTCCAGGCGCGCGCCTTCGTGGCGGGCGGCGACCGCGTCGACGATGCCGTAGAGCGAGACCAGGCGGCCGTCGGCGAGCGTTCTCCGAACGAGGACGACGTCGTCCAACTGCACGATCTCGTCGGCCGGTGCGGCCACCCAGAACTCGAGCGGCTGCGCGTCGACGGTCCCCAGAACCTTGCCGATCTCGAGGCTCATGCGGCCAGCCCCCGGTGCAGGTCCTTTTCGATCGCCCGGCGGATGAGCAGCGGGTCGCCCATGCGGCGACGCAGCTCGTCCTCCAGCGCGCCGACCGGGAGCAGGTTCTGCGGCGCCCGCAGGTCGCGCACGGGCGAGGAGGCGAATCGCGGCAGCAGGGAGCTGGCGATGGCGGCGAGCTCGCGAGCCGGCTCCAGGCCGACGGCCGCGCTCACTTCCAGGCGCACAATGCCGGCGAGGGCGTGGTCGATGGTACGGCCCCGCGCGAGGCGAAGGTACCACGAGTAGCGGTCGTTTTTTCCGCCGCGAATGAGGAACAGGGGAGTGCGCCGGCCCGGCGGGAGCGAGTGGACCAGCGCGAATCGTTCTTCGTCCAGGTAGGGCATGTAGATGCTCTTGACGACGCCGACCATGCCGAGGACTTCGGTGGCCGAGTAGTGCAGAGGTCCGTCGACGAAAACGCACGACTCGGCCGCGAGCAGCGTCTCGCCCAATTGCGCCTCGGCGGCACGCATGCGGTTTTGCAGCTCTCCGATCAGCTCCATCGGCGAACGTGCGGGTGCGGAGACGCCTTCAAAGTCGAGATCGCACGAGGCGATGCGCAAGCGGGCGGACTGGTGCAGCCCGGCGCCGAGGATGAGGAACCGCCGGACCATGACGCGGTCGATGACGGCCTGGCGATCCGCGCTGCGCACGCATCCGACGGCGGTGGAACCGAACAGCCCGTGAACCATCCCGCCGCCGCGCGCGGCCAGGACACGCGCCTCGACGCGGCGCACGCCGTCGACGAAGTACAGGACGCGGGGCGCGACGGAGGCGGCAAGGGGGATCGCGGTCCACTCGGCGGTCTCGACGGCCGGATCGATCTGCGCGGAGGCCGAGGACAGCTCGTCGAACTGCACGGCGGACTCGTAGTCGGCGGGCCAGGGATCGAGGCGCAGTTGGAGGCCGGATTGGGAAACGGAATTCGTCACCGGAGAAGGGAAGTGTAACAGATCAGGGGGTCACGCCAGCGAATGTGGCGCAGACACTCGTGTCTGCCGCGTCGAGACTCGTCTCGACGCCATCGAATTTCCAGCGGCTCAACGTAATATGTGCACGTGCCCAATTCCCGCCGCCGTCTCCTCGCATAAGCACACCGAGGGAAGGTGGCTTTTTGTCACCTGTGATGATGGCCAACCACGTTCCCGCGCCTCTGTTACCGAGAGTGCCACCGGCACGGCTGCTGGCAGTCGCTGAAAGGCAACCGCACGAATTGCCGCGAGCGCGAGCCCGCGGAGCGCAGGCGCCGAGACGATTCTCGGCGCGGCAGGCTGAGAGCCTGCGCCACGTCGGTCGCCCCGATCCATTTCAAAATGTAGAAATTCCAGCCACGAAGGCATTCGTGTAGGTGGCCGATAGATCGACAGACGCTGTGCGCACCTTTTCGAGCGAAGCAGCCAGCACGCGGCGCGCGGCTTCCGGGCCGCTCGCGGGCATTCGGCCGTCGGCGACCAGAAGCGGGATGGCGCCGCGAATCGTTTCCAGAAGAATGGCCGGATGCTCGCCGTGGAACGATTCCGGCAGCCGCGCGACCACCTCCTCGGGCGAGCGCCGTCGGATCCAGGCCAGGGTGCGCAGGATAGCGCGGGCCAAGCGACGCGCGGTGGCGGGGTTGCGCCGGACCCACGCGGTGGTGGCGCACAACACCGTGCTCGGGTAGCGGTCCACGCCGTAAGTCTCGCGGACGCCGGCCTCGGTGCGAGTGTCGGCCAGCACGACGACCTTGCCGAAGCGTTTCTCCAGGTGGCTCACCGTGAAGCCGGTGATGATTCCGGCGTCGACCCGGCCGTGGCCGATGGCCGCCACCGCGCGCGAGGCGGTGCCGATGGCGATGGGCCGTACTTCATCCGGACGAAGCCCGGCGCGGGCGAGCAGAAAGTTGAGAAAGTGATGCGTGGCCGAGCCCAGCGTGGTTACACCGACGGTGGCGCCGCGGAGATCTTCGATGCGCGCAATGCGGCGCGAGGATGTCGGAGAAACCGCCAGCGCCACCAGGTGCGAGCCGAGCGTGGTGACGAAAGCCTGTAACGGCCGGCCCTCGGCGGCCATCTGGATGGTCTGCTCGTAGTAGCCGGAGAGCACGTCGAGGCTGCCGCCGATCAGGGCCTCGAGGCCGCGCGAGCTGCCGGCGAACTCCTGGAGGCGCACGTCGAGGCCCTCGTCGCGGAAGTGGCCAAGCTCGAAGGTGAGATAGGTCACCACCTGCGAAGGGGATTGCTGTGCGGCGATCCCCAGGCGTACGCGCGCGGGCGGGTGTGGGCCGGCGGGTGCGCAGGCGGCGAGCCACAGGGCAACGCCGGCGAGGGCCGCGCGGAGGATCATGAGACCTCGGGCGCGCCGCCGCCCTGGGGCTTCCATCGCAGCAGCCAGCGCTCGAGACGGTTGACACCTCCGGCGACCACCAGCACCACGGCGGCGAGCACCGTCATGCCGGCGAAGACTCCGGTGGTGTCGAACATTCCCTCGGCCTGGGCGATGAGATAACCGACGCCGCGCACCGCGCCCAGGTATTCGCCGACCACAACGGCGATGATGGCGAATCCGACGCTGATGTGGAGGCTGGAAAAGATCCAGCTCAGCGCGCTTGGCAGCAGCACGTGGCGGATCAGGTGGCGCTCGGATGCGCCGAGCATGCGCGCGTTGTTCAGGATCACCGGGTCCACGTCGCGCACGCCCTGCCAGGTATTGAAGAACACGATGAAGAAGACCACCGTCACGCCGAGGGCGACCTTGGACCAGATGCCGAGGCCGAACCACAGCAGGAAGATCGGCGCCAGAACCACCCGAGGCAGAGCATTGGCGACGCGGATGTAGGGATCGAGCACGCGCGCCAGAGTCGGCGCACGCGCCAGCAGGAATCCGAGCGCCACGCCGGAGACGACGCCGAACAGGAACGCGAGCGCCGCTTCGCCGACGGTGACCGCCAGGTGGGGCCAGATGGAGCCGGCGGCGAACCAGGCCACCACGCGCGCCACGATGTCGCTCGGGCGGCTGAAGAAGAACGGATCGAGGATCCGGGCGGTCGCCAGCGCCTGCCACAGCCCGGCCGCGCCCGCGCCGAGTGCGAGTTGCCAGGCCAGAACCACGGGGGCGCGCATGTCAGTGAACCGGGGCGGATCCTTCGCCGCGCTCGTAACTTTTCAGCACCTCCTCGCGCAGCGCGGACCACACGGAACGATACAGCTCGACGAATCGCGGATCGGTGCGGATGTCGACCAGCGCCCGCGGTCTGGCCAGGTCCACCGTGTATCGGCCGACCACGCGGCCGGCGGGCCCGGCCGAGAGCACCACCACCTCATCGGCGAGGGCGATGGCTTCCTCCAGGTCGTGGGTGACGAAGATCACCGACTTGGGCGAAGAGGACCAAAGCTCCAGCAGCTCGCCTTCCATTCGATGCCGTGTATGGATGTCGAGCGCGCTGAACGGCTCGTCGAGCAGGAAAATGTCGGGATCGACGATCCAGTTCTGCGCCATCGCCACGCGCTTGCGCATGCCGCCGCTCAACTGGTAGGGGAAGTGGCCGGCGAAGCCATCGAGTCCGACGCGCCGCACCCAGGTCCGGCCGTGTTCGAGCGCCTCCACGCGGGGCGTGCCGCGAAACAGCAGGCCGAGCGCGACGTTTTCGAGCACGGTCTTCCACGGAAGCAGGGCGTCCTGCTGGAACATGTACGAGGCGCGGCGATTCAGGCCGTCGAGGGGCGCCCCGAAGATCTCGACGCGTCCTCGAGTGGCGGGACTGAGACCGGCGACCAGGTTCAGCAAGGTGGACTTGCCGCAGCCGCTGGGACCGACGACGGCGACAAAGCGGCCTTCGCCGACTTCGAGCGAGATCTCGTCGAGCGCGGTGTAGAGCGTGCCGGAAGGAGTCGAAAAGAGTTTGGAGACCGCCTCGAGGCGGACGGCGACACGGTTGGCAGGGCCGTTCAACCGGAGGCTCCCGGAGGCATGGTGCGCAGCAGGCGCAGCCGCGGGTCCGGCTCGATCGGGAACGGCGCGGCGCCCGGCGGCACCCGATAGAGCTCGCCGGCGCGAACCGGGGAGCCGTCGATGCGGCCGGCGCCTTCCATCGCGATCAGCATCTGGTAGCGGTTCACCTCCGGCTGGTATTCGCGCGGCGCTTCGAGGTCCAGCAGGTCGGTGATGAAGTAGGGACAGGAGACGAGCCGCTCGACGCCGTCGGCGGGTACGGGGCGGCAAAGCCCAACGTGCGGTCCCAGTTGCGCGACGGCGAGGCCCTGCTCGAGATGCAGCTCACGCGGCCGGCCGTAGTCGTAGAGGCGGTAGGTGACATCGGAGTTCTGCTGGATCTCGCACAGCGCGACGCCGGCGCCGATGGCGTGCACGACGCCGGCGGGCGTGAAATAAGTCTCACCGGGGGATACGGGAAGCCAGGCGAGCAGATCGAGGATTTCGCCCGAGAGCGCCGTCGCGTGCGCGCGCTCGCGCGAGACAGGCTCGCGAAACCCGAGGGCGATCGAGGCGCCGGGCGCGGCGCGGAGGATGTGCCACATCTCGGTCTTGCCGCGGCATCCGGCGGGGGCGCGGGCATCGTCGGGATGAACCTGTACGGAGAGGCGCTCGGAGGTGAACAGGAACTTGACGAGGATATCTTCGGCCGGAAACCAGAACTCGCCGATCTTGCGATCGGAGTCCGCGAACCAGGGCTCGAGCGCGGTGGCGCCCCAGACCTTCTCGTAAGGGGTCGGGGAGAGGCGCACCGGCCGCGCGGTCATGCGAGCAGGCCGGCGAGGAAGCGCTCGATGCGGTCCAGGCCGCGCTCGAGCTCGCTCATGGCGGCGGCATAGGAGATGCGGACGTGGCGATCGGTGCCGAAGGCTTCGCCCGGGACCACGGCGACGTGGGCCTCCGCGAGCAGCCGTTCGGCGAATTGCATGGCGGAGGAGACGCCATGGCGGCCCAGCGCGGCGCCAATGTTCGGGTAGGCGTAAAAGGCGCCGCTCGGCTCGTTGATGGTCACCCCGGGCATGCGGCGGAGACGGCCGACGACGTAATCGCGCCGCCGGCGGTATTCGGCGAGCATGACGGCGACCGATTCCTGGGGCCCGCGCAACGCCTCGACGCCGGCGCGCTGGGCGATCGAGGTCGCGTTGGAAGTGGAGTGGCTTTGCAGCTTCACGATGGCCTCGGCGACCGGCTTGGGCGTGAGCGAGAAACCGATGCGCCAGCCGGTCATCGCGTAGGTCTTCGACAGCGTCCCGGCGACGACCACGGTTTCCCGGGCGCCGGCAAGCGAGGCGATGGAGAAGGGCTCGCCGCGGTAGAGGAAGCGGCAGTAGCATTCGTCGGTCAACAACCAGATGCCGCGGCGCGACGTGAGCCGGTAGATGCGCTCGAACTCCTCGCGGTCCAGCACGGCGCCGCTCGGGTTGGAGGGCGAGTTGATGAGCACCATGCGCGTGGCCGCGCTCAGATGCGGCTCGATCATCGCAGCGGTGAGCGTGAAGCCGCTGCTCTCGTCGGTGGGAACGAAAACGCACGAGCCGCCGGCGTAGTTCACCACGTCCGTGTAGGTCACCCAGTAGGGGACCGGGATGACAACTTCGTCGCCGGGGTTCACCAGGACCTGGACAAGGTTGAAGATGGCGTGCTTGCCGCCGACGCTCACCACGCACTCGGCCGGCGTGTAGGCGGTGCCGTAGTCGGCGGCGTGGCGCTCGCAGATGGCCTCCTTCAGCTCGAGGATGCCGCCGGCGTTGGTGTACTTGGTGAAGTTCTGCTCGAGCGCGCGCACGGCGGCCTGCTTGATGTTGTCCGGCGTGGGAAAGTCGGGCTCGCCGGCGCCGAAGTCGACCACGTCGACCCCCTGGCGGCGCAGCCGGTCGGCCTCGGAGGAGACCTTCATGGTGGAGGATACGCTGATGCGCGATACGCGTTCGGACAGCTCGGATGTAGCTTGCATGGTCTAAGATGATCCTCCCGATAGTTTGATCCGCAGCCGCGCTTCGACCGCGGGGGGCACCAGGCCGGAGATGTCCCCGCCCAGCCGGGCCACTTCCTTCACCAGGCGCGAGCTGACAAACGAGTGGGCCTCGTCCGCAGCCAGGAAGACCGTTTCCAGCTCCGGCCGCAGCCGCCGGTTCATGAGCGCCATCCGCCATTCGTCGTCGAAGTCGGAGGCGGTGCGCAGACCGCGCAGGATCAGGCCCGCGCCTCTCCGCGCGGCGTAGTCCGCCAGCAGGCCGTCGAAGCAGTCCACTTCGACATTGGCGATGGGATGCGCTACCTCGGCGATCATCTCCATGCGCTCGGCAACGGTGAACAGCGGCCGCTTTTCCTCGTTGCGCAGGACGGCCACCACGAGCCGGTCCGCCAGGCGTGCGCCGCGACGGATCAGGTCCAGGTGGCCGTTGGTCATCGGGTCAAAGGACCCGGGATAGATCGCCGTGTGGGACAACTACCGATTTTAAGCGAAAACGCCGCGCATGTGCTTTGCAGCCGTTACCGAGCCGCGACCGTTACCGAGCCGCGACCGAAGGGAGCGGTCATCACCCTACTGCGCGCCGCGCGAGAGCAGCATCACTTTCAAGGTATGAAAAATGATGTAGGCGTCCAGGGCGAAGGCGACATTCTTGATGTAGTAGAGGTCGTACTCGAGCTTGGTCATTGTATCTTCGAGCGTATCGCCGTACTTGTGGTTGATCTGGGCCCACCCGGTAATGCCCGGCTTCAGGCACAGGCGCTGGCGGTAGAAGGGGATCTTTTCGGTGAGCGCGGCGACGAACTCCGGCCGCTCCGGGCGCGGGCCGACGATGAGCATCTCGCCTTTCAGCACGTTGAGCAACTGCGGCAGCTCGTCCAGGCGCAGCTTCCGCAGCCACCTGCCCAGGCCGGTGGTGCGCGGGTCGTCCGGCGAGGCCCAGACGGCCCCGGTGGCGGCTTCCGCGTCCGCGCGCATCGAACGGAACTTGTAGAGCACGAATTGCCGTTCATTGAGGCCGACGCGGCGCTGGCGGTAAAGCACCGGTCCGGGCGAGGTAAGCTTCACCAGCAGGGCGACCGCCAGCATCAGAGGGAGTGTGATGACGATCCCCACCATCGCGAACAGGAAGGAATAGATCGTCTGGAACCGCACGATGCCCGGCCGCGGTCCCAGTTCCTTGGAGAAGACCAGCTCCGAGGGCCGGGTCTCGCGCAGGCAAACGCGGCCCAGAGCGCGCTCGTACATGGTGGCGGCCTGCTCGACGCGAATGCCGGAGAAGCGCAGGTCCAGCAGCTCGTAGACCGGCATCCGCTGGCGGCGCTCGGACATGCCGACGACGATGATGTCGGGCTTCTGCTCCTCGACCACGCGGCGGAAGGAAATCAGCCCGCCGAGCATGCGCCCGACCGGCGGCGGTTCGTCCTCCTCGGCGAGGTCGTCGCAAAAGCCGATCACGGCCAATCCCAGCTCGGGGCGGTCGTTAAGCCGCCTGGCGATGCGCCGCACCTCGGCGCTGGTTCCGAGAAACAGAACCCGCTGCGCGCCCATGGCGCGAATGACCACGCCGCTGTAGACGAGCCGCCAGGCGGGCAGCCCGACCAAAAGCAGCCCGCTGCCGACGGTCATGACCATGGTCGGCAGGGCCCATTGCGGGGCCAAATAGCTGAACAGCGCCTGAACGATGAAGCCGACGCCGATCACCAGAGAGAACTGCTGGAACAGGTAGATGCGCGAGCGCACGCGCAGATCGGCGTACAGGTCCTGGTAGTAGAGCCCCAGGAGCATCCCTCCGACCATGAAACCGATCTGGCCCAGGCCGTCCTCGTAGAGCAGCCAGATGGAGGGGTCGATTTCGCTCACCAGGTAAGCGGCGGCGATGTAGGAGCTGAACAACAGGGCAAGGTCGGAGAGGATCAGTGCGACAACGCTGTTGGGAACATAAGTATTGAACAGCCGCATCGGATCAATCGATTCTACCGAACCGGAACGAGGCTCTTGAAATCGATGGCCGACCCGACCACCGCCTTCGCCAGGCGAGGCGGCGATAAAGGGATCGTGAGGTCGATGTTCTTGCAGTTCACGTCGGTGCACGCCTGGCCCCGAATCGCGATTTGCGCCGGCGCGGCCCGCGAACGGCGAACCTTGGCCACAAACAGCGCCTGCCCCTCGAAGCCCCACGAGAACCAGTTCAGATCGGGCTTGGACAGGTCTTTCGGCGGAGACTGATACCACGGGCCCGCCAGCTCCAGCCCTCCGCTCAGAGCGATTTCCGTAGGCTGGTCGATCCCCAAAGACCGCTTGCCGGCGAGCTTCTCCTCGGCCCGACGCTTGTTGTCCATCGCGTAAGTGTGCCAGCCCGCCTCGTGTGTCGCCTGGACCACCAGGTGCTCGCCTTCCAGACGGGCGCGGTAGGTAACGCAGCGCTCGTCGTTGTGGACTACGTCGACCGGGTTCGTCCATCCGTTGCCCTGGGGACCGGCCGCCCCTGCGGCCATCATCGCTATCATCGCCGTCACCGCGCCTCGGCTGGCAAGGGAAGTCATTTGCGAAAGCTCATCCGGTACGTCTTCAGAGGCATCTGGAACCGTTTCCCGTCGCGAATCACGCCCAGTGTGACCGAGTCCCCGGCGGCTCTGCGAAGCTTGATGAACAGTTCCGCGGTATGGGCGAGCTGGTCGCGCTCCACACCATCGACGGCGAAGATAATGTCGCCCACCCGCAGGTCGTGGCTCTTCACCGCCTGGGCGAAGCCGCTCACAAATTTCACCTGGCTGGCAAGCCCGTCCGGAGCCAGCCCGTGCGCGCGCTTCTGGGACTCCTCCAGGGGACGATCCTCGAAGTACAAACGCGGATCGACGCTCGATTGCCGGAAGCGCAGATCGGTCCACCACCAGCGCACGGGTAGTGCGACCGGCGGCAGCTCGACCGGCTCGCCGTTGCGCTCCACCGTGAGTCGGAGCTGTTCGGCGTTCCGGGGAACTTTGTCGTAGCGATACTGGAGGTCGCCGAACGTCCACACCGGCGTGCCGTTCAGCGCCGCCATGCGATCGCCGGGTTTCATTCCCGCCGCCTGGACCACGCCGCGTACCTCCTTCACCACCAGCCCCTGCGGCATGTCCAGATGAATGCCGAGCGTTTTGATGTCCGGCGAGCGATACATGTGCGTCAGCTTGTCCAGGGTGCCGTCGCGTTCCCGGTGCATGTTCTGAAAGTCGCCGATCAGGTGGCACTCGACGCACCGGTGCTGCGCGAACGTTCGCTCCACCAGCAGCGGAATGTCGCGCGGGAACAGCGGTGGGGGGCGCTCGGCGGGCGTCGGCTCGGCCTGCTGGTTTCGGCGATGCAATTCCAGACCCTGCTTGAGCGCCAGCTCCAGGCTGCCCAGGTTGAGGTAAGTGTCCGGCGAGGCCGCGTCGCGGCCGCCATACCTCATGTAGATCCGCTCGTCCGCGTTCATGAGGAAGAAGTACAGAGTATTGTTGCGATCGTAGTCGAACAGGCCGATATCGACGTGATCCATCCGGGTGATGCGCACGCACACGTACTGGCTTAACTGCTTGCCGAGGGGAGAGGATTTCGGTGACAGCACAACCTGTGCGTCAAAGGCGCGTCCGGCTGTTCAAGGCTCGCAGCGAAACTCGAGAAAGATCGGCTTGCCGCTCTGCCGGGCCTGACGCAGGGCTTGCTGGTAGTTGTCGAGCCAATCGATCCCGTCGTGTTGCGCCCGCAAGGGGCCGGCGACCGAGGCCACCACGCATGCCAGGACCGCGTGCAGGGCGAGTTGTCGCTTGCGCATCGTCATATTCATTTATTATACGGCTCTACTCCCATCCGAAGGCGAGCAGCGCGTTCCCCGGCCGGCCGCCGAATGCGCCGTAGCCGGAATTAACGTACAGCATACCGGCTGCCACCACCGGGCCGGGACCCTGCATCGAAGCGCCCCGTGCGGGGACGCCGTTCACGGTCTCGAACTCGCGGTTGGTATCGAACTCCCACAGGATGGCGCCGTCCGTGGTGGAATACGCGCGCAGGGCGCCATCGTTGGAGCCGGAAAAGACCACGCCGGGGATCACGGTGATCGCAGCCGACTGCGCGGCGTTGCAGCCGCGCCCGCTTGGGCACACCGGAGGCGGCGCCGGCGTGAACCATGCTCGCTCTCCCGTAGCGAGGTGAACCGCGTGCATGCCGCCGGGCCGCGGGCGGCCGATGTCGGAAACGGCGAAAAAGGCATGCTCGCCATCCACGGCCGAGCCCCACTCGATTCCGCCCAACGCGCCACCCAGGCCCGCGCGGTATTCCCACACCACCGCGCCCTGCTTGTCCGGATCCATCGCGAAGCCGACTCCGGACTTCTGGCCGATCACGATCAGCTCGCGCCCGCCGGCCAGCGTGGCGATCATCGGCGAGCTGCCGAAGTCGTGATCAGGCCCGTTGCGCTCGGGGCAATTGGGGTTGTCCGACCCGGCGCGGCAGCCGATGAGGAAGGTGTCGTTCGGCGTCGCCTGCCGGGTCCATCGTATTTTGCCTGTGGCCATCTCAAACGCGAGAACCGCATCGCTGGTGGGTTGGCCGGGACCGCTGTAGGTGTTGCCGGTCGCCGCGTAGACCACGCCCCGCCGGTCATCGACCGTGGGCGCCGACCAGATGGCCGCGCCGGAAGGGCCCCACAAGGTCGCCCCGGCCGTGCTTTTCCCCCGCGGCTTCGGCGGAGTGTCGATGGTGTAGGTCTTCCACAACACGGCGCCGGTGGCGGCGTCCAGCGCCGCGAGGCTTCCGCGAAACGTGCAGCAGGCGTACTCCGGATTGGATCCCTGCGACTCCTCGTAGGACGATACGGGAACGTAGAGCCGCCCGTTGTGCAGCGTCGGCGAGCCGGTGATGCGCGACAGCGGATGATCGTCGATCTTGCGCATCCAGAGCGTTTCGCCGGTCGCCGCATCGAGCGCGTACACGTTGGAGCTGGTATCGCCGAAGTACACCGCCTGGCCTCTGCCGCCGGCGCGCGGGCCGATCGAGACACCGGTGCGCACGCCGCCGCTTGCGCCGAACGTCCAGTAGATGCATCCGCTGCGGGCGTCGAGCGAATAGACGGTGCCGTTCTGGCTCCCCACGAAGACGCGGCCGCCGGCGACGCCCGGCTGCGCCCATGCCACCGTCGCGTCGGGAAAACCGAGTGCCCATCTCAACTTGAGGCGCGGCAACTGCCCGGCCGTGATGCCGGCGTGCCGCGCGGGCTGGAACCGTGTATTCAGCGGTGAGATTCCCCAGCCGCTCCACATCGCCGAGGCCGCAGCGTCCTCCATCGGCGGCCGCGACGCACACCGCCCCTTGGCCGCCCCGGCGACGTCGCCGCCGATCTTGCGTCCGGTGATGTACTCGGCGACCGCGCGCCGGGCGGCGCCGCCCAGCCGCGATCCCTGCACACGCATCGAGCCGCTGACCAGGGCCGTGACAATCGCATCCGGCGTCCGGTCGCGCATCGCTTCGAGCGCCGGCGCCCGCGCGTTCGCCTCCCCGGTGTGGCAGGCGAGGCATTGTTCCTTGAACAACGCCGCGCCGTCGGGCCCCTGGGCGCGGCCCGCGCCGCTCAGGCCCGCCAGCAGCAATACCGAAAGGAACGCTTTAAGATGAGGTCGCTCCACCTGGTTATTATCCACGCTGACGCCGGGGTGCGGCATTCCCGCGCTGTGCTATAGTTGAGCCGAGTCTGGGGAACCGCGCATGAAACGAAGCATCCTTGTTGCCCTCGCCTTCGCATTTGCTCACGTGGTCGCCACCGACGCGGCGGAAACCGCGAAGTCGCACCCTACGTTCACAAAAGATGTCGCCCGCATCCTGAACGACCGATGCGTGGTCTGCCATCGCCCGGGCGACATCGGCCCGATGCCGTTGCTGACCTACGAGCAGGCGCGCCCGTGGAGCGCCGCCATCAAGGAAGCCGTGCTGCTTCGCCGGATGCCGCCGTGGTTCGCGGATCCCGCCCACGGCAAGTTTCGCAATGATCGACGGCTCTCCGAGGAACAGGTTGCCACTGTAGTGGCGTGGGTGAACGCCGGCTCGCCCAGGGGCGACGACAAGGACCTGCCGCCGCCTGCGAACTTCCCCGACGGCTGGTCCTTCCGACGTCCGCCGGACCTGGTGGTCCAGATGCCGCTGGTGGTGACGGTGCAGGCCCAGGGACAGTTGGACATGCAGAACTACTACGTGAAGGTTCCGTTCACGGAGGAAAAGTTCGTCGAAGCGGTCGAGCTTCGGCCGGGAAACCGCGCCGTGGTGCATCACTCCATCGTCAACATCATGACTCTTCCGGAGGACGTGACCCCCGAGCAGCTCATTTCCGGCAAGAAGCTGGGCAGGCTGGGATGGAAGCTCATCGGCCAGGCGCCCGGCAAAGGCGCCGAGTCGTGGTGGCCGGGCGTGGCCAAGCGCATCACTCCCAACAGCTACTTCGAGTTCAACATCCATTACACACCGACGGGCAAAGTCGAGACCGATCGCACCATCCTCGGGCTGTGGTTCGCGCGCGACCCGGTGCACCACGAGATCCTCACCCGCCCGGCCATCCAGGAAGTCTTTCTGGACGGCAAGCGGATTTCGCGCGGCGAGTATCCGAACATCCCCGCGCATGCGGACAACTGGGCCATCGTCGGGCAGATGAGCGTGAAGGACGATATCACCGTGTATGCCATGTCGCCGCACATGCACTTCCGCGGCAAGGACATGAGATACACGCTGATCTATCCGGACGGGCGCGAGGAGGTGCTTCTCGACGTGCCGAACTACAACTACGCCTGGCAACTCAACTACGAGCTGGAAACCCCCGCCAAGGCCCCCGCCGGCAGCACCATCCGCGTCCTGGCCCACTACGACAACTCACGGAACAACCCGAGAAATCCCGCGCCGGATCAGGACGTGATCTGGGGCCAGCAGAGCTGGAACGAGATGTTCATCCCGTGGATGGAGTTCTCGGTGGACAAGCAGGTCCTGGGCCGGTAGGACAGGCCTCCCGCGTTGCCCTACTGCCCGCCGCCGGAAACCGCAGCAGCCTTGGTCAGATCCTGGGCGTCCCGCGTGTAGTCGAAGTAGCCGATCATCATCTCGTCCCAGGTTTGCGGTCCCCAGCGGACTTCCTTGGTCGGGTCCGGGTTGAACTTGTTGTTCGGCGAATTGTCGTGGTGCGCCACCACCTCCAGCCGGCTTCCCTTGGGAGCCGCCACCGGCTCGCGGAGGAAGTAGGTCAACTGCCAGGAAAAGTGGAAACGCGGCACCGAGAGCAGAATCTTCGACGTCCCGTCCGGATATACCAGCGTGAACTTCATGTCTTTCCCGCGCATGTGCATGTGCGGGTGGAGGCTGTCGATGTGGCTGTCTTCCTGAAACGTGAAGGCCGCCTTGGATTCGTAGTTCGGATCGCCGGGAGGAATCACCAGGCTGCGGCCGACGGCGGCCGCCGTGATGACGCGCTTCTCCACCGGCGTTTTCGAGAAGATCAACCCGACGCTGGAGCGATCCTTGCCGGGCTTGCCGTTGGTGGTGTAGTGCACCTGGAAAATCAGGACCGACCCTTTGCGGATCAGCTTGGCCTGTCCCGGCCTCAGGATGAGCGGGGCTTCGCCCGGCGCCCAGCCGATCAGGCGGCCGTCGGAGTCCGCCGGAATGCTTCGCGCCGCGGTGGCGGCCCCAGTCGTAGGAGAAGTTGCGCCGCCTTCCTGCTGCGAGGCGGAGCGCTCCGGAGGCGCGATCTCGCCGGCCGCGGGCAGAGGTCCGCTGCCGGGAAAACGGACGCTGACGATCACGTGGTGCACGTGCGTCCGGTCGCCGGCGCGAATCTCGGCGAACTGGACGTAGCGGTCTTCGGCGAAATTCGTCGGGACGGAGAAGTACTTGTAGGGAATCACGCCTTCGGGCGGGACGCCGTGCTCCTCGGTCATCGCGAGCACCAGGTCGGGCTGCCCGATGCTCCACCCGTCGACGAACTTCGGATTCGGCGGCATATCCTTCAGGTTGCCTTCCTGCGCCCCGCCATCCACCCATGCCGTGAGGGTATCGATGTCCTTCGGCGAGAGACGGTTGTCGTTGGAGAAATCGCCGTGGTTGGGATCGGCGAACCAGGGCGGCATTTCGCGAAGCAATACCCTTTGACGGATGGCCTTGGCCCATGGCCGGGCTTCCTTGTAACTCAAAAACGACATCGGCGCCACTTCGCCGGGCCGGTGACAGCTCTGGCAGTTCTTCTGAAGGATCGGCGCGACGTCCTTGGTGAACGTCACCGGCGAGGCCGCCGGCGCGCTGGAGGCGCCTGACACCAGCAGGATGCCGGCCGCTGCCGGCGAGCACAAGATGCGCAAACACGCGAAGGGATTCATGTTCGGGCCTCCTCCCGCTGTGGGACAGGCCTCCCGGCCTGTCGTCGCTAGCTCATTGTACTCCATCCCGGGCCATTGTGATATTCCGCATACCGCTTGCGGCAGCTACCGAGCCGCGACCACAGGGAGCGGTTGTCAGCGAAAACCCTCGACCAGCATCAGGTCGGAGCCGGCGCGGTCCACCTGCGTGTAGATCAGCCGCTTCCCGTCGGGTGAGGCGCTCAGGCCTTGCGATACAAGGCGGGGGATGCTCGCCAGCGTCCGCACCGTCCCGGCCGGGAGGTCGAGCCAGTTGAGGGTTACCGGCGCTTGCGGGCCCGGCCGGCTCAGGAACCATATTCCTTTCTCCGACACCGTGAACCCGCGACTGATCACCAGGGGCAGCACGCGCGTCTCCTCGCCGCCTTGCGCCGGCGCACTCCACAGTTCCGAGCTGCCCTGGCTCCTGGTGTAGTACAGTGTCGTTCCATCGGCCGACTCCTCAGCGGCGAAGCCCCCCTGGCGCGTCACCTGGATCGCCGCACCGCCGGCGGCGGGAACCTTCCACACCTCTTCCCGGCCGGTGCGATCGGAGCCGAAATAGATCCACTTTCCGTCACGCGACCAGCGCGGCGCTGCATCGAGCGTCGGCTCGGTGGTCAACCGGCGCGGGGCGCCGCCGTTGGCGTTGATCGCGTAGAGGTCGTAGTGGCCGTCGGGGTTGGAGTCGAAGGCGAGCTCGGCGCCGTCGGGCGACCAGCGCGGCGAGGCGGCGACCGGCGCCTTCATCGAGGTCACCTGGATCGCATTCGAACCGTCGGCGTCACATACCCAGATTTGAAAATTCCCCGAGCGCGTCGAGGCGAAGGTGATGCGCTTGCCGTCCGGTGCAAACTGGGCATTGTCGTCGCTACTCGTGGATGCTACCAGAGGCGTCGGCTGTCCCGCTCGCCCGCCCGTCTCGATCGGCACTTGCCAGATGTTGGAGTCTGAGATGCCGACCGTATACACCAGCCGTTGCCGCGAGCCGGAGATCGCCGCCTGAATGCCTCCCTGCCCGACCGGTCCCAACGGCGCGGCGGCTCCGGAGCCATCCGCCGGCGCCTGCCACAGCCCCGCCTGGCCGCTTTGCAGGTTGGCGTATATGACGCGCCGGCCGTCCGGCATCCAGACCGGCATCGACTCCCTGCCACCCGCAACGGCAAGCTTCCTCGGCGCTCCTCGCGGCGTCAGGCCCTCCGCCAGATCCAATACCCAGACCTCGTTCACGCCCCAACTGCGCATCAGATTGAACGCCAGTCGGCTGTTGTCCGGGGAGAGGGACGGTGAACTGTAGCCGGAGGTACCGGCGGGAGGCGTCGCCAGGACCCGCTTCTCCCCGGTTTCGGCGGAAATGACCACCAGCTCCGCCGTGGAGCCCGCGTGCCGCAGATCCGAAGTCACCAGCCGGCGGCCGTCTCGTGACCAGGACGGGGTACGCGAGGTGTCCGTGTGCGGCAAAGGCAAACGGGTCAGGTCGCACAACTTCCGCTCACGGCCGCCGAGGGCCGGCACCACGATCACGGCCCTTTTCGTTTCATCAATGATTCGTACAAATGCGATGAAGCGCCCGTCCGGCGACCAGGCCGGATTCCTGTCCGGTGCCGGGTCCGTGGTCAGCCGCAGCGGCTCGCCGGCGCCGATCACCTTGACCCAGATATCGAGGTTATCCTGCCGCGGCCCGTTCCAGGCGTACGCCACCTGGTTGCCGTCGGGGGAAAAGGTCGGGTCGGTCTCCGAGCCGGGATCGGTCGTCAGGGGGACGGCAATGAGCGGGACGCCGGGCGCCGTCTCCGACCCGCGCCACAGCAGCCAGCCGCTCAGAGCGAGTGCCGCCACACCGATTCCCGATGACACGGCTACCCACCACCACAGGGTGCGCGGGCGGGCCGCGGCCGGGGCGGCGCCCGCCGCAGCCGGCAGCCCGGAGTCGGATTCTTCCTTCATCTCCTCCAGCGCCAGCTTGATGTCCAGCATGTTCTGCGACCGCCGCGCGAGTTCCTTGCGCAGCGCGCGGTGCACCGTCTTCTCCAACTCGTGCGGGAGCCCTTGCCGAAGGCCGCCCACCGCGGGCGGCTCGCGGTCCAGGATGGCCGCCAGCGTCGACATGCGCGAGTCGCCGAGGAAGGCTCGCTGGCCGGTGAGCATTTCGTACAGCACCGCGCCGAACGAGAAGATGTCGCTGCGCGCGTCCACCGGCTTGCCCTCGGCCTGCTCCGGCGACATGTAGGAGACCGTGCCGAGAATCGTCCCCTCTTCCGTCTTCGGCGCCAGCGTCTCGGTGGCGCCGAACTCGCCGCTCTCGCCCTTTTCCACCAGCTTCGCCAGGCCGAAGTCGAGCACCTTGACCACTCCCTCGGCGGTCACCATCACGTTGCCGGGTTTGAAGTCGCGGTGCGTGATGCCGGCGGCGTGCGCCTTGGCCAGCGCGTCGGCCATTTGCACGGCACAGCGCAGGGCTTCCTGAAAGCGCATCCCCTTGGCCGGGATCATCTGCTCCAGCGTGCGTCCGGCCACGTACTCCATGACGATGTAGTCCAGGCCGTCTTCGACCCCGATATCGTAAATGGCGACGATGTTGGGATGATTGAGCGAAGAGGCTGCCCGCGCCTCGTGGATGAAGCGCCGCTTGCGCTCCGGGTCGGCCACGCGCTCGGCGCGCAGCACCTTGACGGCGACCTCGCGGCCGAGCCGCTTGTCGCGGGCCTTGTAGACCTCACCCATGCCGCCGGAGCCCAGCGGAGAGAGGATCTCGTAAGGTCCCAGACTGGTGCCGGCGGCCAGCGGCATTGCTATGGAGGAGCGGGCACGCTACCCGCGCCGGCCCTTGGGCTCCGGAGTGCGGCCCATCTTGTCGATTTCGTTGAAGTACACGCGCCGGCCTTCGTCCATGGCGAGGTTAGCCAGCATCACCATGGTCGAATCCGCCAGGCCCACCTCGAGATCGGCGCGCGGGCGGGCGCCGGTTCGGCAGCATTCCAGGAAGCTCTCCAGCTCGATGTCCACCGGGTTGCGGTCCTCCTCCGGCACCATGACCCCTTTCTGGTAGAGCCACAGCCTGGCGAATTTCAGCTCGCGGGCGAAGAAGTTCTCCTTGCCCGTCACCTGGTCGCGCTCGAGCAGGATCGGGAATCCCCGACCGCCCTTGCCGGTCGAGGCCAGCGTCGCCCCGGCGACCACCGCCTTCTCCTTCTTCTCTCCCGCCGGCGCAGCCTTCTTCGGGCCGGGTTCATAAAACCACAGCCCCATGGCCGGCTCGTCGTCGCTGCCCACCGTGATGTGGATGGTGCCTTCGGTGCCCATGATGATCTCGCCGAACTCGTTGCGCGAGCTGCCGAACAGCGGCAAGTGCTTGTTGGTCGAGATGGCGCTGTACATCAGCTTCCGGCCCTTCGGGTAGCTGAAGATGAGCTGGATGTTGTCGTAGATGTCCCGGCCGTCCTTGTGGAAGTCCAACCCGCCGACGCCGGTCACGAACTCCGGGTGCGCGTCGAACATCCAGTCGGCCACGTCGATCTGGTGCGAAGCCAGCTCCGCCGTCAGCCCGCCGGAGTACTCGCGGAACAGCCGCCAGTTGCGCTCCTTCTGCCGCACCGGGTCGGGCCGCATCGTCCAGCCGGGGTTGCGGTGCCACTGCGCCTGGACGTGGGTCACCTCGCCCAGCATGCCCTTCTCGATCATCTGCCTGGCCGTCTGGTAGAACTTGCTGTAGCGCCGCTGGAGGCCGACCTGCAACACCTGCTTGGGCCGCTCGACGGCCACCTTCCGCAGCGCGTGCACTTCCTCGGGCCGGAACACCAGGCTCTTTTCGCAGAAGACGTGCTTGCCCGCCAGCAGCGCGTCCCGGGTCACCTGGAAATGCGCGTAGAGCGGCGTGGTGACCACCACGGCGTCGATGTCCTTCCGCGCCAGGATCTCGCGGTAGTCTTTGTAGCCTTGCGGCTTGTCCCGGGATGCTTCCAGGCCGCTCTTCAGGTTCGGCTCGTGGATGTCGCAGGCGGCCAGACAGCGGCCCCCGTCGATGCCGTTGAAGTGCCGCATCAGGTAGCTGCCGCGGCTGCCGGTGCCGATCACCGCGTAGGAGACCGTGTTCGACGCGGCGTGCGCGGTCCGGATCGCGGCCGCCGTCATTGTTCCGGCGCCGGCCATCTTCACCACTTCGCGACGGCTGAGATCGTTGTCTTTCTCCATAGCTGTGAGTCTATCGACTCGCGCCGGTTGATTGCAAACTGTCTCTACCGCCCGACCGCGCCGCCCACTCGGCCCCCGCCAGCACCACCATCGATGCCAGGAATCCCCATAACACGATGGTCACCGAGTAGACGAACGGACCGTACTCGCGCTCCAGCTTCGCCCGCAGCCACGGCCAGCTCAGCAGGTTCACGTATTTCAGAGCCTCCAGCGCCACCCCCACAACCGCCGCCGCCGGCAGGATGCGCAGCGCCGGGACCTTGCCGTTGGGCAGCAGCCAGTACACCAGGAACAGCATCAGGATCGACAGCGGCACCGCCGCCATCTTGAAAAACGCCAGCCCCACGAAGGTGGCCGCCGCCGCCCCCGTTACCTCCGGCTTGCCGAACAGTTGCTGCCAAAGCTGCTGGTTGAAGGCGGTGAACACGGTGGAGGTCAGCGCCAGGCCGCCGCTGGCGAGAATCAGCCCCAGGCTGACGAGCTGGTTGCGGAAGTAGCTGCGGTTGGTCGCGATTCCCCAGGCGCGGTTCAGCGCCACTTCGAGCGGCTCAAAAATCCCGTTGGCGGTGAACAGCAGCAACAACACCGAGACCACCTGGAACGGCCCGCGCGAGTCCACCGTGAATCGCAGGTTGCGCTGGAGGAACGCCCCCAGCGGATCGGGAAAATAGTCGCGCAGCGCCAGGTAGACGGCCTGCTCGGCGAGCTGCCATTCGAGCGCGTAACGGCACAGCGACACCATCACGATCAGGAACGGGAAAAACGACAGCAGGATGTTGGCCGCCATCGAGAACGCGTAGACGTGGACCTCGGTCTGCATGCAGTAGCGCAGCGTCGGCCGCCACGGGTCCAGCCGCTCCCGCAGGGTCGGCTTCGGTGGAGGAGTCTCGAACAGCACTCTTTCCAGGTTATACGACCGTTACCGAGCCGTGACCGCAGGGAGCGGTGCCGGGAACTCGCGCCGCAGCGTTTCTCGCAACCGGTTCTCCACCGCGTCCGCGTCCGCATCGTTGTAGCCGAACAGCAGCAGCTCCAGGTAGGCCACCGTACCGGCAGGGGAGGGCTGCGCACTGGCCGTCACGATGGAGCCGTTCATCTCCGGCAGCACGCCGCAGAACTCGTACGCGCCCCGGAGAGCCAGCTCGAGAGGCCGCGGCGCGGCCGATTCGATCCGGCGCAGCGTCTGCCGGCGGTCGGCGCCGTGGTCGATCGCTGTAAGGATAATGTTGCGCGTCGACTCGTTGCGATGCCGTTCCAGGCCGTGCTTCAGGCGCAGGAAACAGCCGGGCCAGCCTCCGCGAGTGCCCTCGTACTCGACGTCCCACTCGGCCGAGGAGCCGAAGCCGGAGTGAACCAGCCGCAGCACGGTCCCTCCCTGGGCGGTCTCCAGGTAGAAGTCCTCCACCAACCGGCAGGGCTCGAGCGGCTGCGTGACCGGCGATGCGCTCAGCAGCCGGTCTCGTGTCTCCACCAGCCGCAGGTGACGGTTGGGCTCCCAGACCTCGATGAGGCACTTCCATTCCAGGCCCGGCCCCCAGTCGGCCAGGACGAACCCGCCGGAGCCGGGGGCGACCGTCATCTTCGGCGCAAACCAACGCGACAACGCCTGCGCATCGGTGATCGCCTTCCATACTTCCTCGAGTGAGGCATCGAGGGCGACACGCGTCTCGTGGGCGCGCAGCGATTCGATACCGGTGGAGGTTTGTCTGGTCATGCGATTACTCCAGCCGTACAGAAGCCTTGTCGGAAGGCTCCGGGGTGGTAGTGGTCTTGGGATAACTCCCGAGCAGCAGGCGAAAGCTGCGTCCCCCGGGCGCTTTCCCGTCGTGAAACTTCATCACCAGTTGCGCGAGAGACTCCAGCAGCTCCTCGGTGAACTGCCGGCGCGCCGCGGCGTCGGCAAAACGAATCTCGGTCTCGAGCGTCAGCGTGGCGAGCTGCTTCGCCGCCCGGTCGGCGCGCTCACGCAGGGTGGACACATCGCGGATCACACGCGAGGCCGCGGCTACCAGGTAGGCGGCCGAGAAGCGGTCGCGCACCTGGCTGGAATCGGCGCCGATTTCACCGAGCGCGGCCGGGGAGACGACGTAGCTGCGGGCGGTGGCACGAACCACCCGCTCCAGGCAATTGCCCTTCGGGCGCCGCTCCACCAGCTCGACGAAACCCTCGCGCTCGAGCGCGCGGAGGTGATAGTTGACCGTCTGGCGCGGCAGCCGGAGGCGACGCGCGAGGCCGGAGGCGGAATCGGGTTCCGTGAGCAGCCCCAGCAGGCGGAGGCGGTCGGGCTGGAGGAGGGTTTCGGCGGCTGCTGCGGATTGGATGATCTGGACGGCGGCGGCCATGGAAGTCTCATGGTACCCTTTGACCATAATACTTGTCAAGACCATTTATATGGTCTATATGGGCAGGCCTCCCGGCCTGTCCAAGTCGCTTTCAGCCGGCACAGCGCTCCCCTACAGCGCCAGCAGCTTCCTCAGCGCCGGGTCGCTGCGCACCCGCCAGATGCGGCTGTCCAGATAATAATGCGTCAGCCCGAAGCCGCTGAAGAATCCGAACGCCATATCGGAGACCCGCCCGAGCTGGAACCCCGGCACGCGGTAGAGCAGGCTGAACGCGAGCGCCACCATCACGTAGCAGGCCAGGCTGCCGCTTACCGCAGGGGGGATGCGGCCGAAGCGCGTGCCGGCGGCCCCCGCGTACTTGTTGCGGTTATGGAACCAGATCAGGGCGTGATATTGCAGGTTGTGCGCGATGGTGATCGTCGGCACCGCCGCCTGCCAGCTCATCCAGGCGAACGTCAGCCAGTGCAGCGGGAGCACGCCGGCGAGCAACAGGAGTTTCGGAAGGTTCACCGGTTCGCGGCGGGCGAAGCGCCGCCACTGGCGCAAGGCCCAGGCGCCGGACACGGCGGCCACGGCGATCCACATGGCAGGCTCGGCCGCCGGCATCCACGCCTCGAGCGCCACTCGTCGCGGCAGGCCCAGCTCCTCGGGATGATGAAGCAGGAAGCGGTGCACGGGCGGGAGAATCAGAAGCACGAACAGCAGCCAGCGGTCGAGGCGATTGTCCTGGTCGGCCAGGTCGTTGTTTTTGACCTTGTACAGGATGAGGAAGCCGTAGTGCTGCCGCACCACGTGATAGTAGGCCCAGCTTCCCACCAGCAGCGCCAGCCAGCCTTTCCACCCGAGGGCCACCATCAGCGGACCCACGGAGAAGAACACCAGCAGGCTTCCGAACAGCAGGCGCCGGTCGGCGGCGCGCGCCTCGCGGTCCAGGTAGGTACGCGAAACCGTGCCGAAGATGTGCGTGCCGTCGAAGCCGACCGACCAGATCCACCAAAGATAAGTGATGGGTACCTGAAACACCACGTGCAGGGCCAGGTACAGATATCCGGCAAGCGCGCTGCCGACGACGAACACCAGATCGACGCCGCGGCTGATGATCCAGCGGCTGGAGATCCGTGTTGTCGCCGGCGTTTGAGCGAGAGCCGGCGAAGCCAAGAACTCACCTTAACATGGCCGGCCTTTGCTAGGATGAACGCATGATCTCGGTGGCGCGCAAGTTCCTCGGGCACGTTGTTCCCGGCGTCCTGCGGCCCCTGCGCGTGCTGTGGAACGAGGTCATCGGCTTCATGTTCCTGGTGCTGGCGGTGATGTTCGCCTCCAGCGGCTTCAAGCTGGTGCGTGAATACGACGGCGGTGCCGAGAGCATCGCCAAGCTGGTAGCCGCCGGCGCGTTCGTGCTCCTGCTGGCCGGCTTCGGCATCCAGTCCTTCCTCAAGGCGCGGCGGATTTCCCGCTCATGAGCGACGCGCCCGAAAGGCCCGGCGAGTTCCCCTTCACCCGCGGCATCTACCCGGAGATGTACCGCCGGCGGCTGTGGACCATGCGCCAGTACGCCGGTTTCGGCACCGCCGAGGAGAGCAATCGCCGGTACCGCTACCTGATCGAGCAGGGCAACACCGGCCTCTCGGTGGCCTTCGACCTGCCCACGCAGATGGGCATGGACTCCGACCACGTGCTGGCGCGCGGGGAGGTCGGCCGCGTCGGTGTGGCTATCTGCTCGCTGGCCGATATGCGCAGGCTGTTCGACGGAATTCGCCTCGAGCAGGTCACCACATCGATGACCATCAACTCCACCGCCGCCATCCTGCTTGCCTTTTACGTGCTGCTGGCGCGCGAGCAGGGCGCCGAGCTGCGCAAGATCTCCGGCACCGTCCAGAACGACATTCTGAAGGAGTACATCGCGCGCGGCACCTACATCTATCCGCCGCGTCCGGCGCTGCGGCTGGTCACGGACCTGTTCGCCTGGACGAGCCGCGAGCTGCCGCAGTGGAACTCCATCTCCATCAGCGGGTATCACATCCGCGAGGCCGGCTCCACCGCCGTCCAGGAGGTCGCCTTCACGCTCGCCAACGCCATTGCCTACGTCGAGGCGGCGCGCGAGGCCGGGCTCGACGTGGACGAGTTCGCCCCCCGGCTCTCCTTCTTCTTCAACGCGCACAGCGATTTTCTCGAGGAAATCGCCAAGTTCCGCGCCGCCCGCCGCCTCTGGGCCCACCTCATGCGTGACCGCTTCGGCGCGCGCGATCCGCGCTCGATGATGCTGCGGTTTCACGCCCAGACTTCCGGCGTCTCGCTCACCGCCCAACAGCCGGACAACAACCTGGTCCGAGTCACCCTACAGGCGCTGGCCGCCGTGATGGGCGGCGCCCAGTCGCTGCACACCAACGCGCGCGACGAGGCGCTGGCCCTGCCCACCGAAGAGTCGGCGCGCCTGGCTCTGCGCACGCAGCAGATCATCGCCGCCGAAAGCGGCGTCACCGCCACCGCGGATCCCGTCGGCGGCAGCTACCACGTCGAGCAGCTCACCGATGCCATCGAGGGCGAGGCGCGCGACTACCTGGACCGCATCGACGCCATGGGCGGCACCCTGCGCGCCATCGAAGCGGGATTCCTCCAGGCCCAGATCCAGAACTCCGCCTACCAGTACCAGCAGGCGGTCGAGCAGGGCAGGCAAGTCGTGGTCGGCGTCAACCGCTTCCGCATGGAGGAAAGCACGCCGATCCCGACCTTCCGGCTCAACCCGGCCGTCGAGCGGGCGCAGGTCGAGGGACTCGTCCAGCTTCGCGCCACTCGCGACGCCGCGCGCGTCGCCGAGCGGCTGGATCGTCTCGAGCACGCCGCCCAGGACGGATCCAATCTGATGCCGCCCATCCTGGACGCGGCCGCCTCCTACGCCACCGTGGGCGAGATCTCCGACCGCCTGCGGCTGGTATTCGGCGAGTACACGCCGGCGGCCTGAATCCTGAGGCCGCTCAACCGAAGGGGTGGCGGATCTTCAGGGCGGGAAACCTGGAAAAGTCGCGGTCGGCGGTCCACAATTCGCGCACGCCGTGATCGAGCAGCAGCGCCGCGATATGTGCGTCATGAACGAGGTTGCCGCTCGCCCGAGACGAGGTGATCGCCTGGCGCATCGCCGTCGCATGCGCCGGTCCTTCGCCTAACAGGACCAGGGAGGGACACTCCAGCAGCGACTGGAGGTCATCGAGGGCCGTGTCCAGATCCGTTGGCGGATGAAACACCTTGGGATGAGTCACCACCCGGAGGAATTCGTAGACGCACACCCACGGCAGAGCCCAGGGTGAGTGTCCGTGGGCGAGGCCTTCCAGCAGCCGCACCGCCGGGCGATGGTGCGGAGTTTCCGCACGCCGTGCATAGACCAGGATATTGGTGTCTATGGCGATCACCGACGACCGTCCATCAGGTCGAACAAGGATTCCCGATCCTCCAGGCGGACGCCGGGCAGCAGCCGCCCTTTCTCGGTGCGCCAGCGCAGACGATACCCGGTGGGGCGTGGCCGGTTGGACAGATAGATCCGGAGCGCGTCCTCGACTACACGTCTCAGCGGTCCACCCTCGTCGGCGGCGCGCTTCTTGGCACGTCGGAGCAAGTCATCGCTGATCTCCACCGTTGTTCGCATGCATAAAAGCATATCATACCTAGCACAATTATGCACATGGTCCGAGCCGCGACCGAAGGGAGCAGCGACTGGAGGTCATCGAGGGTCAGTTCAGCGTCCACAGTGTCAGCGAAGTGACGTCCTTAACGAACACCCGATTGCCGGAAATGGTCGGCTGGGCCCACGTGGCGCTGTCGGCAAGCGTGTACCGCTTTAACGGTTCGAACCCGGTGCGGCTGCTTCTGGCGACCATCAATTCGCCATTGTCGTTCAGAAGAAAGAGAAGATCGCCTGCCTTGACGACGGCGGTGTTCGTCGCCTGGCGTGGCGGACCGAGCCACAGGACTTGACCAGTCCTCGCATCGAGCGCGAAGAATTGCCCGCTCGCACGATGCGACAAGCCGAATAGCGTGTCACCGATCACCACAGGGTTGCTCAGGTACATCGAGACGTCTTTGGTTTCCCAGACGGTCTCCGCCATCCATGGACCGTCGCGCCTGGTGGGTCGGAAAGCCGCCACCCCCGCATTCAGGCCGCTGACGATCACCGTTTCGCCGTACAGGACAGGCATGGTTCCGCCGGCGCCGCCGGGCCACGGATACCGCCACAGCACGCCGCCGTCAGTTATCGACACGCCGATGACGCTCTTCTGAGTGACAGAGATTACCTGGCGAGTTCCCGCGAGGTTGGCGATGACCGGTGACGCGAAAAAACCACTGTCGCCGGCGGTCCACTTGATCTCGCCGCTGCTGGCGTCAAAGGCGGTCAATGGCCCGTAATTGCCGGGATGAACGATGACGACCCCTTTTTCGGCGACCGGCGACGAAGCGGCGCTGAAAAAGGGATGCTCCGATGGAGCAGCGGTGCGCCACAGGGCTTTTCCGTTAGCGGCATCGAACGCAGCCACGATGCCGCTGATGCCGAGAGTGAACAGCTTGCCATCCTGGAATGCCGGCGTGGCCTTCGGACCCGCGCCATGTGCAGCCGCAGGCCTGCCAGGCGAATAGGGCGCGGCATAGCTGGTGTGCCATAGCTCCTTACCGGTGCCCGCGTCCAGCGCTGCCATCACCTCGGAGCCGTCGCGCCGCGTGAACGAGTAGACGGTGTTCCCCACCACGAGTGGCGTCGCGTACCCCTCCCCGACGTTGACCTTCCATTTGCGCACCAGAGTGTCGGGCCACGAGTCCGGCGCGGCGAATGCACTCGCCGCACCATCGCGATTCTGCCCGCGCCACTGTGGGTAGTCTTGCGGAGACCCTTGGCCTGCACCAGCGGCCGCAAACCCGACTAGTGCCGCGCCGACAACGAACACCAGTCTGATCTCCACCGTTCGCACTGATCAAGACATATCATACGGTCACGGCGGCTTGTTGCCGTGCCGATATGATAATAGGTAGGAGTCAACAGCGTGCACTGTCTTCACTGCGGCGCCGGGATGGAACTCGCGGCGCTTTTTTGTGGCGAATGTGGCCGGCCGGTTGCCAGGCCCGTGACCGCCGCCGCGACTCCGGTCCGAGCTGCACCGCCCCCGGCTCCGGCGGCACGAGCGAGCTGCACCGCGGCGGTGCTGGTAGCGCTCGCGGTTGTGGCGGTGGGCTTTGGCGGATGGCGCGCCTGGCAATGGTGGAATGGCGGAGCGGGTTCAACCGGCGCTCCGGCAGGCGCCGCCGCGGGCACCATCACGGCCGATTCGCCCGCACAACCCGCCGCATCCCCGGCACCCGCGGCCTCCGCAGGCGCGCCCGAGCAGGAGGTACACCAGGCCCCGGCGGTCCCATACAAGGCGCCGACGGTCACATACGAAGCGCCGCAGCCGCAGCCCTTACCCCGGGAGTTCGACCTGCCGCGGCTGCCCGCCTCCGCCGTAATCACGCGCGGGGAACCGCAGCCGACACAGATCGCCGCGCCCGCGGCCGCCACCCCCGCCGACCGGCCGCCGCCGCAGCGCGTCGAGATCTTTCGTCCCGATCCCTCACCGCCGCCCGCCTCCAGGCCGCCGCTGGAGCCGCCACCAGCCCCCCCCGGTCGAGTCGCCTATAGCGGACAGGGCTCGGGCGTCATCAACTGGTCCGGGAAGATCGACAAGAACGAAACGGTCAGTATCGACGGCGGGCAAGCTTCCGCCGGGACCGTTCTCCAAGGCGCGCTTCCCGGTGTTCCGGTCATGCTCGACATCGACCACGCCGAGTTCGCCCTCGCCGAAGTGCCCGCGCCGAGCAACGGCTGGAGCCGCCTGCGGATCCGCAGCAGGAACCGCCGCCACACCGTCATCACAATTCGCTGGACGGTCATCCAATAGTGAAGTAAGGAGACACGCGCCGATGATTCGCTTTTCCCGATGCCTGTTGCTGGCTGTGCTGGCCGCCGCGCCGGTTCCGGCCGCCAAGACCATCGAATCGGAGACCGAGTTCCGGGTGAAGCTGCTCAGCCCCATCGACACCCGCACCAGCCGCAAGGGGGACACCATCACCGCCCAGGTGATCGGCCCCGACGCCTTCCGCGGCGACATCCTCGAGGGCAAGATCAAGGAGTCCAAGAGCGGGGGCAAAGCCAAAGGCGAGTCGGTGCTGTCGTTCTCGTTTGAGACGCTGAATCACGCCGGCCAGCCGGTCCCGGTGCAGTCCTCCGTGAAGTCCGTGGCCAACTCCCAGGGCGCCCGCGACGTCGATGAGGAGGGCCGTGTTGTGCGCAAGAAGAACAACCTGGGCAAAGCGGCGGCCGCCGCCGGAATCGGCGCGCTGATCGGTGCGGTGGCCGGCGGAGGCAGGGGTGCGGCCATCGGCGCGGGTGTCGGCGCCGCGGCGGCCCTGGTGTTTATTCAGGTCGGCGTGGAAGGCGCCAACGTTTCCTTCGCACCGGGCAGCGAGTTCATCCTCGCGGTGAAAGAGCGCTGACGCGGGCCCGGGACTACTGCGGCCGCTGCACGGTCACCAGCACGGCGTCGCTGGACTGCGCCCGCGCCAGGCTGCGCACCTGCCCCACATAGAGTCCCGGACGCAGCGTGTCCGGAATCTGCGCCGAGATCTGGCCCGGTGAGGTCTGCAACAGCGGCAGCGGGATGTCGCTCAACACCACGCAGGAGCCGCCCAGAACCGACGGCAGCGGGAGCTGGTCGGCCTGCGCGGCCGAACCGAGGTTGACTCCGCTGATCGTCACGAACGCGCCCGGGCCGAACACCGGCGTTCCGTCGCTCGAGTTGACGAAGCCGCGGGTGCCGCCGGTGATCGCCGGCCGGTTGGTGGTGCGCGAGCCGACCAGCGGAATCACGCTCAGGCCGGAGAGGGAGATCACGTAGGCGTTGCCCTGCGAGTCCACCGCGAGCTGCCGCGCCGGCACCCCGATCCGCTGGTTGCCGAACACGCTGAACGGCGGGTTCTCCGGCGCCACCGCGGCCACCGATTCGGCGCCCGTGCGGATGTCCACCAGCTCGACGGTGGTCCGCGGATCGTCGCGCGTTTGCGCGTTGATGTTCTGGCGCACCGGCGTAGTCACGCGCACAAACGAGGTCTCGTTCAGCGGAAACACCGCCGCCACGTTGCGCTGCCCGGAGCTCACCACGGTTTGCGTCGGCGGCTGGCCGGGCGCGGGCGGCGGTCCGATCTGCACCACGCCGGGACGTTCCGACCCGCCGATTACCGACAGCGCCGGGCTCAGGATGAGCCCGTTCACCAGGAAGTAGCCGCCCCCGGGCCCTCCCGCCGACGGGCCGAAGTAGCTGATGGGCGGCGGCGTGTTGATCAACTGGCGCGAACTCGTGAAGCTGTCCGCCAGCGCGTCGTAGAGGTAGGCGGTGCCGTTGCCCGCCAGCGCCACCAGGTACTCGCCGTTGGTCGTCGACGAGAGGGTGTACTGCGCCGGTCCGGCCAGCGCGCCGGCGAGGATCGAGTTGACCACCCGCGGCGCGGCCTGGTTGCCGGTCACCTTCCATACACCCCCGTTGGACATGATGAACTGCAAGCCCGAGAGTCCCATTCCCAACGCCAGCGGGCGGATCACCGCCTGGTTGCCCGGCCTCGGGATGGGCGGAAACTCCACCTCGCCCACCACCTTCCGCGTCTCCAGGTCGACCACGCTGATCGATTCGCCGCCGCTGTTGCCTACGTAGAGGTACCCCCGGTCCAGCGTCATCGCCATCGACCGCGGCAGTTGCCCCACCGAAATCGGCTCGACAAACCGCTGCCGGCGGGTATCGAACACCTCGATGCGGTTGAACCCCGAGTTGCTTATGTAAACGCGCTCGCGCGGCTCATCCAGGATCAACTCCTGGAGTCCCTCGTTGTTGTTCAGCGTGGTGGGGACGGCATGGACGACGCCGCGCTGGTCCGGCTGGCGGTAGTTCATGTACACGCGGATGGTGTTGGGGAAGTTGATGGCCTCGCGCGATTGCAGCGTCACGTTGATCGGAGCGCCGTTGCCTCCGCCGGCGCCGGTGAACAGGTTGGTCCCGGCTTGCCGCGCTACTCCCGCGCGACCCGGCTCCATGACGAAGGTGATGGTCGTGGGGGCCACGCCGGTGGTCAGTTGGGAGATCAGCGCCGTGGTCACCACCGGCACGCTGAAAGTCAGCTTGCCCTTGCCGAGGTTGTTCACCCGCACCGCGCCGCGCGCGATGCCGCGGTTGCACTCGTCGACGGCGAGAAAAACGCTGGTCGTGTCGGGCTCGATGATCGGACGCTCGTAGATCTCCGCCAGCGGCAGGTGCATCATGCCCGACTCCGAGGACGCCCACAGGTCCGTGCCGTCGGCCGTCATCACCATCCTCCCCAGGACGCTCTCCGGCAGCCGGATTCCCAGCCGCACGCCCAGGTTGCGCGAGTGCGAAAAGTACAGCGCGATCGCCTCCGGCCGCAGGTTGGTCCCCGCCGTGTTGAACGCCCCGTAGACTATTTCCCCGTCCGGCGAGAAGGCGCTGCCGCCGAGGTTCCGCGCCTGGTTGATCGCCGGGTTGAATCCCTGGGCGCCGACGATGAACGGCAGGTTCGAGGTGCTCTGCTGGCCGATGACGCTGAGCGTGGCTAGGTCGTAGAGAGTCGCCCCGGCCATGAAGCGCGAGCCGTCCGGCGCCATCGAGAGCACCGTCGACTGCCCGGGCACCGTTCGGTTGCGCAGCACCGTGCCGGAAGCCGATTCGTAGACGAACAGCGTGGTGGTCGGGTTATTCGTCGTCTGATTGATCGCCGCCATGCCCACGATCAATTGCCCGTCCGGGGTGCGGATCAGCCGGCCCGGGAACGGTGTGGCTCGTCCGACGAACACCAGCGGCAGCGGCGCCGGTGTGCTCAACGGCGGCGGCGACGGCACCGGCACCACCTGTTGCCCCAATTGCATGGTCCGGTCGAAGATCAGCAGCGTGTTCAGCGCGTTGTTCGGTCCCACTCCTTGCGTGGTGATCAATACGCGACCGTCGGCGCCCACCTCGACCCCTTCCGGCCTCGCCGGCAGGCTAACCGTCTGCGTCAGGGCTCCCGCCGTCAGGTCGAACACGCTTAATGTTCCGCTGCCCGTGTTGGCCACGTACAGCAACTGCGAGTCCATGGACAAGGCCGCACCCGACGGCGCCGCGCCCACCTCCATCGACCCGGTGAAGCGCTTTTCCAGGTAGTTGTATACGTCCACCCGGTTGGCGTTGCCGTTCACAAAGTAGATCACGCCGCGCGTTTCGTCCAGCACCAAATCGGCCGGCGTACCGCCGTGCGGGATCACCTCGCCGAACGTGGAGACCGCACCCTGCTGGAACTGCGCGCCCGCCGGCTGCGCCACCAGCCAAATGGCCAGTAAGGCCGGGCGCCACAGACGTACCAGGACTCCCCGCAACGGCTCCGTTTGCAAACTATCCCCCCTATCAGATACTCTAACCCTTCGGTGGCACTGAAGTTTCAGGGAACGCCGAAACAAAATCGTACCGGCCGGGTTAAGGAGCTTTACGGAAGCTGCGAGTCCAAAACTTGAGAACCGGTAGTGTGTTGGCGGACTCCGCCGGGGTGGCCGACACCAGCAAGACGCGTCGGATCGGGTTGTTGCGTCATGACAGCCTGCCGCCCGGCCAGGGGTTGTGGATCGTGCCCTGTGAGGCGATTCACACGTTCGGGATGAAGTTCCCTATCGACGTGATTTTCTTGAGCAAGCAGCGTAAGGTGCTGAAGGTCAGAAGCAACATGCCGCGACGCCGGATGAGTTTCTGCCTGCGCGCCAAATCCGTGCTCGAGCTTCCCGTCGGCGTGATTGAAGCCTCCGGGACCAGGCCGGGCGACTTTCTGGAGATGGAGCGATGACGCGATGACGGCGGGAGCGCGGCGGCCCGCGGTCGCAATGATCGCTGTAGCCCTGGCATCGCTCTCCGCCTGCGCCCACCGCGCCCGGGTTTCGGCCGTTCCCGGTCAGGCCGGCGCCCGTCCCAGCGCCGTTGCGGAAACGTTCCGCCGCCAGGTGCTCAACGCCGTCGACGCCGGCGATGGCGACATCCGCGTGCGGTTTCTGCGCCAGAAGATCGCCGCCGATCCGGGCGACCTGGCCGCCCGCCTCGAGCTGGCCAGTCACTATCAGGAGATGCGTTTTCCGGAGCTTGCCCTCGATCACTACCGGCTGGCCGCCGCGCAGTTTCCGGACAACGCCCAGGTCCATCTGCTGCTCGCGCGCAGCCTCCGTTCGCTGGGGATCGGCGACCAGGCCGTAGACGCCCTCGCCGGCTTCCTGGCCCGGCATCCGGAAGGCTCCGCGGAGCTGCTCTCATGGCTCGGCATTCTCAACGACGAGCTCGGCCGGTGGCCGCAGGCGGAAAAAGCCCATCGGGAGGCGTTGGCCAAGGCCCCGCGCCAGGCCGTGCTCGAGAACAACCTCGGCTACAACCTGCTGCTGCAAGGCAAGCCCGCCGACGCGGCGCCGCACTTCCGCCGCGCGCTGGCGCTCGATTCGCGCTCGGAGACTGCGCGAAACAATCTGGGCCTGGCGCTGGCATCCCAGCCCGCCTCCCAGCCCGGTGAGGCGCTCCTGCACTGGAAATCGGTCGCCGACGCGGCCACCGCGCACAGCAATCTCGCCGCCGTGCTCATCGAACAGGGCAACTACGCCGAGGCGCGCAAGCAGCTCGAGGCGGCGCTAGGATATAGGCAGGATCATCCATCGGCGTTGCGGAATCTCGAGCTGGTCTCGCAACTGGATGGCGGGCCGGCCGCCATCCGGATTTCACCGCGCCAGGGATTCTGGAGCCGGTTCCGGGCCGCCCTGCGCAAGGCGTTGGTCAGCTCGGAGGAAGATAAGTCCGCGAGGGCGGTCCGCACCGCATCGCGCTAGAGGAGATCGTCATGAAACAGTGGATTCTTCGGCTGTGGAAACAGGAGCAAGGTCAGGACCTGGTGGAATACGCGCTCATCGTGGCCGCCGTCGGACTGGCGCTCATCGTCACCGTCAACCAGCTTTCGCAGGCCGTGGTGAGCCTGTACTCGAGCATTACCGAGGGTCTGGCCAGCATCGGCGCCACCGGCCAGTAGAGTTATCCTGAGCCGCGACCCTCGCGCCGGCTCCCCCCGGCTCCGCATCCTGGTCCCGGACCTGGCGCTTGCGGCGGCCGCGTTCACGCTTTTTTACTGCCTGTTCCTGTTTGACGCCCCGCGCAAGCTCTTCCGCGATTCCGACACCGGCTGGCACATCCGAACCGGGGAGACCATCCTTGCCACCGGCGCCCTTCCTCACGTCGACCCCTACTCGTTTTCCCGCCCCGGCCGGCCCTGGTTCGCCTGGGAGTGGGCCTCCGACCTGGTCATGGCCTCCGCCCACGGCCGGGACGGGCTCCGTGGCGTGGTCCTGGTGTACGTGGCGGCCATCGCCGCCGTCACCTGGCTATGGTTTCGTGTGCACTGGGCGATGGGCGGCAATTTCTTGCTCGCCTGCGCCATGGCCGCGCCGATGCTCTCCACCGCAAATATGCACTGGCTGGCGCGTCCCCACGTCTTCAGTTGGCTGTGCCTGCTCGCGTTGGTCTGGTACGCCGAGCGCGACCCGGACCCGCTGCGCCCGCGTCATGCCGTCGCGGTTTTTCTCGGCTCGGCGCTGTGGGCCAATCTCCACGCCAGTTTCTTCCTCGCCCCCCTGATCCTGACAATCTACGCGCTCGCCGGCATCGCGGGACCCTGGATCTGGAGCCTGGACGCCGCTCGCGAGCGGGGGCGTGCCCGCCGGCTCCTGGCGGCTGCGTTGTGCGCGGCGGCCGGCAGCCTGGTGAATCCCTACGGCTGGAACCTGCACCTGCACGTGGCGCGCTACCTCGCCGATGATGAGCTGCTCGCCCGCGTCGGCGAATTCCAGAGTTTCAACTTCCACGCCGAGGGCGCCGGACAGATCCTGCTCGCCGTGGGGCTGGTGGGCTTGGGCGCGGTATCTTCTCTGGGACGCCGGAATCTCGCCCGGTTCCTGATCGCGGCCGGCCTGCTGGCGATGGCGCTGCGCTCGGCGCGAGCCCTGCCCCTGATGGCGCTGGTCGGCTTGCCGGTCGCCAACGCCGCCATCACGGCCGCCTGCCGCCAGGCGCGCAATCTTCATCCCACCCTGACGCGCTGGCTCACGGCGGTGCTCGACTATTCGGCCAACCTCCGCGCTCACGACTCCCGCTTCCACGGCCTCGCCTGGGTCCCGGTCCTGGTTCTGGCTACCCTGCTTGCTCTGCGCACGCCGGCGCTATCTTCCCGCGCCGGATTTCCTCCCGACCAGTTCCCGGTGGCCGCCGCCCAGGCCCTTGATCGGCTTCCCGCGGATATTCGTCTGCTCGCGCCCGACAAATTCGGCGGCTATCTCATCTACCGCTTTGGGGGCCGCCGGAAAGTTTTCTTCGACGGCCGCAGCGATTTCTACGGTTCGGCGTTCATGAAGGACTACATCCGGCTGGTGCAGGTGCGTCCGGGCTGGCAAAAGGTGCTCGCCTCGTTCGGTTTCACACACGCCCTGCTGCCCAACGACTACTCTCTGGTGGCCGCCCTGGAGGCGGCCGGCTGGCGGAGGCTGTACCGCGACGATGTGGCTACGCTTTTGAACGCTCCGAGCGGCCCTCGCGTGATACAATGAATCGGCTGCCGGGAGCCGGGCGCCACAAAAAAACCGCAACTTGTTGAAACTTTTCGTGTTTAACCACTGATCGAAACACGCTGAAGGGAGGCTTCGTGGATCGCCAGAAACTGGTCGTAATCTTCGGTGTGGCCTGGCTGTCGGCCGCGCTGCTCTCCTGGTTTCTGTACGCCAAGACCCGCGCGCCGAAGACAGAAAACCTGGTTCAAGTCATCGCCGCCGTACGCGATCTGCCGGCCGGAACGCGCCTGGGCAAAGCCGATCTTCGCCTGGTGAGCGTCGCCGAGAGGGACCTGCCCAGGGGCGCGGTGAAAGACCCGGCGACCATCATCGGCCGGGCGCTGCTTTACCCCGTCAATGCCAATGAAGCGCTCACGGTCACGCGCGTTACTTCGCTCGCCGGCGCCGAAGGCGTGGCGGCCACCATCGAGCAAGGCAAGCGCGCCCTCTCGGTCGCCTTCACCGACGCCAGCGGCGTCTCCGGCCTGATCCAGCCGCGCTCGCATGTGGATGTGCTGTTCACCCGCACCGGCTCGATCGCCGACGCCATGACCAGCACCATCCTCGAAGACATCCTGGTGCTCTCGATCGGCCGCACTACGGAAGTCCTGCCGCTGGAGACCAAGGCCGGCGCGGCGGCCGCGCGCGCGGCGCAGCCCCAGAACCGGACCGCCACGCTCATGGTCACCCCGGAGGAAGCGCGCAAGCTCGAGCTCGCCAAGAACCAGGGCAAGATCAGCCTGGCGCTGCGGAACCCGCTCGATCGCTCCCGGATCGCCGACGCGGATCCCGCCACCGCCCTCTCGCTGGATCCGCTGATGGCAGGGAGGGCCTCCCGGCGCGGGGCCAACGTCCGCGACCGCAAGGCCTGGGCCCGGCTCACCGGCGAGGAGATCGACGATCCGCCCATGCCCAAACCCGAGCCGAAGAAGGAGCCGCCCAAGCCGCGGCTGGTGGTGGACGTTTATCGCGGCGAGAAACACTTGCAGGAAATCTTCCCATGACCGCGCGCCGGATCCTGCCGCTCCTGCTGATACTCGCGACGACGCTCGCCGCCGCGCAGACCGCCCCGCCGCGCGAGCTGACTCTGGTCAACGGCCGCGGCGAGCTGCTCCAGTTCGGCAACGACATCCAGCGCGTCGCCGTCTCCGAGCCTCGCATCGCCGATGCCGTGGTGGTTTCCCCGCGCGAGGTCATGATCAATGGCAAAACGGCGGGCAAGACCAGCATCGTGATCTGGGAAACCGGCTCCATCCCCACGCGCTACAACATCACCGTCGTCACCGACCCCGCGCCGATGGACGACTTCCGCAAGGAGCTGCAAGGCAGTCTTCCGGACGCCTCCATTACTCTCTCCGGCAACGAGGAGACACTGGTTCTCACCGGCTCGGTCAAGGATGCCGTCCAGGCGCGTCAGGCCGAAGCGCTGGCCTCGACCAAGGCTAAGAAGGTGGTCAATCTCATCCAGACGCCCGCGCCCGCCGAGCCGCGCCAGATCCTGCTCCAGGTGAAGTTCGCCAGCATCGACCGCGTGGCGTTCTCCGAGCTCGGCTTCAATTACTTCAGCCGCAACGACAAGTCTCTCGGCCAGCTCAGCACGCAGCAGTTCCAGCCGCCGCGCTTCAGCCAGCTCCAGTTCCAGGACCAGCAGTTTTCCAACAGCACCATCAATTTCGCCGACCTGTTGAACCTGTTTATTTTCCGGCCCGACCTCAACATCGGCGCTACCATCCGCGCCTTGCAGAGCCGCAACCTGCTCCAGGTTCTGGCCGAGCCGAACCTGATCGTGATCGAGGGCAAGCAAGCCAGTTTTCTCGCCGGCGGCCAGTTCCCTTATCCCGTGCTGACGGCCACCACCACCGGCGGCGCGGTCTCGCCGGTGATCACGGTGCAGTTCAAGAATTTCGGCGTCGAGCTGGAGTTCACGCCCACGCTGACCCCCCAGGGCGCCATTCACCTCAAGGTGGCGCCGCAGGTCAGCTCGCTGGACTTTTCCAATGCCGTCACGCTCCAGGGCTTCCTGATTCCGGCCATTTCGACGCGCAAGGCGGAGACCGAAGTGGTGCTTAAGGACGGCGAGAGCTTCGCCATCGCCGGGCTGATCGACAGCCGCGTCGTGCAGGTGCTCAACCGCATCCGCGGGCTGGGCGATATTCCGATCATCGGCCACCTGTTCCGCAGCCGGAGCACTCGTAAGTCCACCGATGAGCTGCTGGTGGTGGTCACGCCGCGCTTCGTACGCCCGTTGACGGCGGAAGAGAAGGCCAATCTGCCGGAGACCATCGAGCCGTTCCTGCCGACGGCGGCCGAGCAGAACGCCGCCGCGGCGGCGAAGAAGAAAGGCAAGAAGAAGGAACCCCCCAAGCCGGAGTTTGTCGGACCCCGTGGACACCAGGTACCCCGGTAGCGTCATGTTCGGCCGCCGGCGCCCCAGCGCGCTCGCCCGTCGCGGCGCCACCTCCCTGCAAGTGCTGGTGATCCTGGTGCCGGTGCTGTTCGCCTTCATGGGCTTCGCCGTCGATCTGGGTCGCCTCTACATGATCCGCAGCGAGTTGCAGGCGGCGGCCAACGCCGTCGCGCTGGCGGCGGCGCAGAAGCTCATCGGAACCGATGCGTCGCTCGACGACGCACTGGCGGCCGCCGGGCGCCCGCAGGACAATACCGAAGGCTTCGCCAACCGCTACGATTTCGCCGGCATCACCATCGGCGAGACCACCGGCGAGCTGAGCAGCGAGATTCCCGCGCCGACTTTCCACGAAACCGTGGCCAGCGCCGCCGGGGAAGGGGACTCGGCCGGCGCCGAGGCCGGCGGCGGCTCCACCGCCCGCCACGCCCGTGTCACCGTGCGCGCCGACGCCCCGCTGCTGTTCTGGGGTTTTCTCCGCCAGGGACTGGAGCGACGTACGCCGGTGGTTGTGGCCGCCGTCGCCGGCCACAGCGCGCCGCTGTGTACCGCCTGCGGCATCGAGATTCTCGCCGTCGCCGCGCCGGACTCCTCCGAGGAGACCGACTTCGGCTTTGTCCCCGGCATCCGCTACACGCTCGGCTTCGGATGCACGGGCGGTCCCACCCCCGCCGCGCTCGGCGGCACCGCCGGCCGCATTCCCTACGTGATCCTCAATCGCCTCAACGAGGAGGCGGAGATCTTCGCCGAAGAGAACACCCAACTGTTCCGCATCGGCGCCCAGGGCATGCCCGCCTCCACCGTCTCGGCCCGGAGCTGCGTGAGCGTCAACGCCGCCGAGCAGGTGTGGGCCGGCGCGAATCCGATCGGCTGCAATCAAAACCGCATCCCTTCGCAGGTCCAGGCCCTGCTGTGCGGGCTGGCGAGCCGGTTCGAAAGCGAAGTGCCGGGCGCCTGCTCCAACATCGGCGAAGTGGAGACGCTGGCGGCGCTGTACCAGCCGGATACGGATCTCTCGGACCTGGAAGAGTACGCCGCCTACGCCGGCAATCTCCGGCGCGTGATCACCGTCGTTGTGGTGGATTCGCTGGCCACGCCGGAAGCGATGACCGTGCTGGGCTTCCGCCAGTTTCTGCTGAGCCTGCCGCCGACCGCCACCTCGATCAATGTCGCCGACACCAACGGCCGTTTCCCGGCGCTCTACATCGGCGGAGTTGTTCCTCTGCGCCAGGGACGCTTCGACGGTTGTACCATCGCCGCCGGGCCGGGCAAGGTGGTGTTGCACCGATGAAAAAATTACGGCGGCAACCGCTCCCTCACGGTCGCGGCTCGGTAACGGATGCCGGCGGCGGGGCGATGCTGGAGACCGTACTCTGGGTGCCCTTCCTGGTCCTTCTGCTGGTGGGTATGGTCGAGCTGGGACGCGTGGTTTATACCTACCATAGCCTGCAAAAGACCCTGTACACGCTGGCCCGCTACGTCGGCACGCGGCAGGGAGTCAACTTCTGCGACGACGCCGACGCGGTGGTCACCGCGGCCAAAAACTACGCCCTCACCGGCAGCACGGAAGAGACCGCCGAATCGCTCCTCCAGGGCCTGGAGGCCGACATGATCCGCATTCGCATCGAGCGCTACAACGCCGATAGCGGCCAGCTCGAGGAGTGCGAGTGCAGTGAGACCGGCTGCGACGCCGCCGCCGGCGGGCGGGCCCCGGAATACCTGGTGGTCTCGATTCCGGACGGCTATCCCGTGCAGTTGAACATCCCTTCGCTGCTGCTGGACCCCATCCCGCTGAAGCCGCAGGTCCGGATCCCGTACGGAGGCACCTGATGCGGCGTCGCCACTCGCCGGATCAACGACGCGCCGGCCAGGCCATGATGGAGTACATCCTGGTCTACGTCAGCCTGCTGCTGCCGCTCACCATGGCGCTGATCTTCACCGCCGAGCTGCTCTGGGTGTGGCACAGCGTGCTGGATTTCACCCGCGAGGGCGCCCGCTACGCCGCCACCCACTGCTGGCAGCCGGCCGGCGACAACGTCGTCAACTTCATGCGCTCGAACGTGCCGCTGATGGTCGACCAGGAGCAGTTCCGGGCCGGCCTGGCCGAGATCTCGGTCCAGTACTTCGCCATCGACCCGGAGACCGGTTCGCTCGCCGAGTTCTCCTGCGAAGGCTCCTCGTGCAGCCGCGAGTGCGTCCCGGAAACGGTCACCGTGCGCATTCTCAATTATGAATTCCGCGCCTTCCTCGGCTACCTCGGCCTGCCGCCGGTGGCGATCCCGAACTTCCAGACTTCTTTGCCGATCGAAAGCGCCGGCTGCTCGGCCGACGATGCGGGGTGCGTGGAGTAAAGGCCTGTCATGAAACTCCAAGCCAACGATGTGGCGCAGACACTCGTGTCTGCCGCGTCGAGACTCGTCTCGACGCCCGCGGATTTCCAGCGGCTCAACGCACGATATGTACGTGCCCAATTCCCGCCGCCGTTTCCCGCATGTGCATCCCGAAGGCTCAACCGCACGGGAGGGTCCCTGGTCGAGCGCGAGCCAGCGGACCGCAGGCGCCGAGACGAGTCTCGGCGCGGCAGGCTGAGAGCCTGCGCCACGTCGGGCGCTCCGATCCATTGCAAATCTGACAAGCCCTAAAGAGATCCTGTTATGCCGATTGCCTTGCTGGTTGCTTCCACCGACGAACACTTCCGCGAGACCGTGCGCGAGAACCTGCTGAACATTCCCGCCGCCAAGGTGGTCGCCGAGTACACGGAGGTTTCCTCGAACCTCTACATCCGCGTGTTGCAGGACCTGGAGCGCCACGCCGAGGCCGGCCTGGTGATCGACCTGGCGGCCGACAGCGACGGCGGGCTGAAGATCCTCGAGAAGGTCAAGCAGGCGGCGCCAGACCTCTACGTGATCGCCTCCAACTATAACGCCGACGGGGAGACGGTCATCGCCGCCCTGCGCGCCGGCGCCAACGACTACCTGGTCCAGCCGCTCAAGCGCGTCGAGTTCCGCGACTCCATCACGCGCCTGGAGCGCGCCCCGCGGCGTACCGGCCCGACCGCCAGCCGGCTCGGCAAGGTGTATAGCTTTCTCGGCGCCTGCGGCGGCGTCGGCGCCACTACGCTGGCGGTCAACTTCGCCGCCGTCCTGGCCCAGCGCAAGCAGCACACCGTGCTGGTGGACCTGAACTGGACCGCCAACGACGCCGCCATGCAACTGGGCGCCTCGCCCCAATACACGCTGGTCGAGGTCGGCGAGAATCTCGGGCGCATGGACCAGGCGCTGTTCGAGGGCTTCGTCACCCGCGACCCGCTGGGCTTCTTTCTGGTAGGCCCGCCCGATTCGCTCGACCACCACGCCTACTTCACCGAGCCGATGTTGCGCGACTTCACCGCCTTCCTGGTGGAGAAATACGAAGCCATCGTGATCGACGCCGGCCGCGCCGTCAACGACGAGGTGGTGCTGGCCGCCCTGCACGCCTCCTCCACCGTCTTCCTGGTGATCACGCAGCAGTTCCCGGCCATCCGCAACGCCCAGCGCTACCTCTCCCACCTGATGCGGCTGGGATTCCACCAGGACCAGGTCCGCGTCCTGGTCAACCGCTACCAGAAGAAGACCGATTCCGAGCACGCCGGCCTGGACCAGATCCAGCAGACGCTCAACCAGCCGGTCTTTTACGGCATCCCGGGGTCGCCGGCCGTGCTGGCCGCCGTCAACCGCGGCCGCCCGTTCGTCGCCGACCGCCAGGCGGCGGGCGAGCTGGACCGCGTCTTCCGCGCCTTCGTCGACAAGGCTAATGGCGGCAAGGCGGCGGAGTCAAAACAGGCGTAGAGGATGGCCACCCGCACACCGTCGCGTTCCTCGACAGCCGCCGATCGATGGTTCGCCATCAAGACCCAGATCCATTCCCGTCTGGTGAACTCGCTCACCGCCGAGCAGCTCAAGTCGCTCACCAAGGACGGCGTGCGCGAGCAGATCGGGTCGGTGGTCGAGCGGCTCATCGCCGAGGACTCGGTCCCGATGACGCTGAACGAGCGCGAGCGGCTCATCGAAGAGGTGCTGGACGAGGTCTTCGGGCTGGGACCGCTGGAGCCGCTGCTCAAGGACGACACCATCAGCGACATCCTGGTCAACGGCTACGACAACGTCTACGTCGAGCGCGCCGGGCACATGGTGGAGACCAACATCCGCTTCAAGGACACCTCCCACGTACGCCTGATCATCGACCGCATTGTCAGCAACATCGGCCGGCGCATCGACGACTCCTCGCCCATCGTCGACGCGCGCCTGGCGGACGGCTCGCGCGTGTGCGCCGTGATTCCCCCGCTCTCGCTGATCGGCCCGGTGCTCTCCATCCGGCGCTTCGGCAAGCGCCTGCTTTCCACCGAGGACCTGCTGAAGAACGAAACCCTCACCACCGGGATGCTCGATTTTCTCAGCGCCTGCGTGGAGGCGCGGCTGAACATCGTCATCAGCGGCGGTTCCGGCTCGGGCAAGACCACCATGCTCAACACGCTCTCCCGGTTCATTCCCGAGGAGGAGCGCATCGTCACCATCGAGGACACCGCCGAGCTCCAGCTCCAGCAGTCCCACGTCGTGCGCCTGGAGACCCGGCCGATGAACATCGAGGGCGCCGGCGCCGTCACCCAGCGCGACCTGGTGATCAACTCGCTGCGTATGCGTCCGGACCGCATCGTCATCGGCGAGTGCCGCGGCGGGGAAGCCTTCGACATGATGCAGGCCATGAACACCGGCCATGACGGCTCCATGACCACCGTGCACTCCAACAGCGCGCGCGACGCCTTCTCCCGGCTGGAGACCATGGTGTTGGTCGCCAGCCAGCACATTCCGGACAAGGTCATCCGCCAGATGCTGGCCAGCGCCATCATGCTCGTCATCCACACCGCGCGGCTCACCGACGGCACGCGCAAGGTCACCGGCATCAGCGAAGTGGTCGGCGTCGAGCAGGAGAAGGTCGAGATGCAGGAGATCTTCGAGTTCGTGCGCTCCGGCGTCAGCCCGCGCGGCCGCGTGCTGGGCAAGTTTCGCGCCACCGGCGCCCGGCCGCTGTGTCTGGAGCGGCTCACCAGCTACGGCATTCACCTTTCCGGCTCCATCTTCCACGAGGAACAGGAAGTGAAGGACCGCTGATGGCCGCCACCTTACTGCTGACCGCCGGCATCTTCACGCTGGCGCTGCTGGTGGCCGGCTACTGGGTCTTTTCGATGCCCCGGCAGGAGGCCGCCCGGACGATGGCCGCCCGTTTGCGCGAGCTGCGTGTCAGGACCGGTGGCCGCGGGCGAGGGACCTTCGACCTGGTGCGGCGCGAGGAGCGCGGCGCGTTCGCCGTTTTCGGCGATTTCGTCGCCTGGGTCGGCCTGCTCCGCCGCTTGCAGGACCTCATCGACCAGGCCAACCTGGGCTACCGCGCCGTCAACGTCGCAGTCGTCTGCCTGGTGGCGGCCGGCGGCGCGTACTTTCTCCTCGGCGTGTTGGGTCTCCCCGTACTGGCCCTGCGGATCCTGTTTTCATTCGGCCTCGGCGCCGGCCCCATCCTCAACATACTCCGCGTGCGCGCTCGCCGCCTGAAACGGTTCGAGGAGGCATTCCCCGACGCCATCGACCTGTTCAATCGGTCGATGAAGGCCGGCCACACCATCCACAGCGGCCTGGAGACCATCGCTTCGGAGACCTTCGACCCGGTGCGCATGGAGTTTCGCAAGGTGATCGAGGAGCTGGCGCTGGGCTCCCCGCTCGAGGCGGCGCTCCACAACCTCGGCCGGCGCGTGCCGCTGATCGACCTGAAGTTTTTCATCACCAGCCTCCTGCTTCAGCGGCAGACCGGCGCCAACTTGGTCGACGTGCTCGAGAATCTCGGCCTGCTCGTGCGCGAGCGGCTGAACCTGGCGGCGAAGATGAAGGCGCACACCGCCCAGCAGCGGTTATCGGCGGGGCTGCTGGTCGCCATGCCGGTAGTGGTCGGCATCGGCTTCTGGTTCGTCAAACCGGAGTACATCACGCTGCTTTACACCGACGAGACCGGGAGCAAGTTCCTGACCTACGCCATCGTCTCGGAAATCGTCGGCATCCTGGTGATCCGCCGGATCGCCAATCCCAGGTTCTGATCATGACCGCCGCCGTCGTCTTCTTCCTGATGCTTTCGGCGACCCTGGTCGCGCTGATGTGGTCCGGATGGCTGCTGTTTCGCCAGCCCGAGAGCGCGCTCGAGGACCGCCTGGTGGAGCTCCAGGAACACGCGCTCGCCGCACCGGCGCGGACGCGGCGGCGGCAGGCCGGCGGCGGCTTCTGGAACACCCTGCTGTTTCTCATCAGCCTGGCGCCCGGCGCCGACGACTGGCTGCGCGATACCGAGCGCCAGCTTCGCCAGGCCGGCATCCGCAACCGCGGCGCGCTCGGCGCCTACTGCCTGGGGCAGATTCTGTTCATGGGCGCTCTGCTTGGCGGCATGTTCTGGACGCAGCGCAACAACGACTTCGCACAGCTTCTGGGCGGGCTCACGGCGATGTTCATCCTCGGCTGGCTGCTGCCCAAGCAGGTGCTCTACCGCCTCGTGCGCCGCTATCGCCGGAAGCTCAATGAGGCGCTGCCGGACACCATCGACCTGCTCGGCATCGTGCTCGGCACCGGACTCGCGCTGGACCAGGCCATGCTGCGCGTCTCCGAGGAAATGCAGTTCATCTATCCCGAACTGGCCTCGGAGTTCTACACCGTGGTCATGCAGGTGAAGGCCGGCCAGGAGCGCTCGAAGGCCTTCGAACAGCTCGTGCGTCGCACCGGCGTCGAAGACATCAAGAGCCTGGCGGCGATGATCGTGCAGAGCGAGCGCTTTGGCACCAGTCTCGCCCAGGCGCTCAAGGTCTACGCCGACGCGCTGCGCACCCGCCGCCGCCTGCGCGCCGAGGCAGCCGTCGCCAAGGCGGGCATCAAGATGCTGTTCCCGATCGTGCTGTTCATCCTGCCGGCGCTGTTTGTGATTACACTTGTGCCGGGCCTGCTCAGCGTGCTCCGCGATCTGCGTGGCGGCATCGGCCCCAGATAGACGACCGACGTGGTGCAGGCTCTCAGCCTGCCGCGCCGAGACTCGTCTCGGCGCCTGCGGTCCGCTGGTTGTTTTCGATGTGCCGGTGGCACTTTCGGTAACAGAGGCGCGTGAACGTGGTTGGCCATGATCACATACGCGCGCAGGAAGTCAGGAAGTAATGACCCAACTCAGCCGCTGGAAATTTCGCTGGCGTCGAGACGAGTCTCGACGCGGCAGACACGAGTGTCTGCGCCACATCGTTGGCTCGGAGGCTGCCGAAATGTACAAACTCCTGCTGCCACGGGCTGAAAGGGTACGCCGCGCCGTGATAAGATCGGCCATTGTTGCCGATATGTGAATCGGGGGAGGATCTCCTATGAAAGCCCAATGGGGTGCGCTTCTGTTGCTCGGAGCGGTGACCTGTCTGGCCGAGGAGAAGGCCAAGGAAGTGCTGGAATCGTTCACCTGGCACAGCGAGGGCTGCCAGCTCACCTGGGTGGTGTCCAAGGGTGCGGTGACCGAGAAGGGCGACTACAAGCCGGCCTCGCGGAAGACGTTCCACATCGACCTGCACAAGGCCACCATGAGCGTGAACGGGGAATCGCGCGGGTTCACCAAGGACGAGGCGGCCTGGGTCCACCGGCTGCTGGTCGAGGTGATGGCTCGTTACACGATGGAGAGCACGGTCTGGTGGGAAAAGGGCCGCGGTGAGCGGCTGATCGAGCGCAGCCACTCGCACGAGATAACGCCGGCCAGCCGCCGCAACTGAGCCGCGACCGTAGGGAGCGGTCCTATCGCTTCATACCCGCCATCCAGTTCACCACCACTGTCAGCGGATTCCAGGCATCCTTGCCGGCCAGCATGGGAATGGCGAAACGCTGGGCATCCGAGCTGACCCCGAGATGGCTGGCCACCGGGCCGATGCGCGCCTCGAACAACTGCTTGGGAACGCCGAACTCCAACACCGCCTGGGAAGCCCGCACCTCCACCGACATGATCTTGCCCGGCGGCTGAAGGTAAATCAGCTCCTTCGCGTCGGAGCGCCATCTGGGCGTGATACCTCCCTCGGTGGAGACCTGCCACTTGCCGCGGCCCGGAGGGAAGCTCTGCACGTACACCTGGAACTGGCCGGCTTCGTTGGCGGCGTAGGCGATCCATCGGCCGTCGGGCGAAAACCGCGGGCTGTTTTGCGGATAAGCTGCTTGCAGCAGGGGTGTGGCCTTGCGCTCGCTTTCGAGCGAAAGCTGCCAGATTTCGCTCGATACCGTGCGCTCGAATGCCAGCCAGCGTCCGTCGGGCGAGGCGTGAAGATGGTGTTTCTCTTCCGGCGAGCGGAACAACAGCTCTTCCTGGCCGGATCCGTCGGCCTGCTTCTGGTAGATCTGTGCGGTTCCACCGCCGCGGGAGGAAGTGAAAAAGATCCGCCGGCCGTCGGAGGACCACGCCGGCGTCGAATCGAGGCCCGGATCGAACGTCAGTCGGGATGTGGTGCCTCGCCCCAGGTCGCGCACATACAGGTCTGCTGAGGAGCCGGCGTCGTCCCACACCAGGCGCTTGCCGTCAGGGGAGAATTCGGGATGCCGATAGCCGACCGCGTCCGGAGCGGCTACGTCCGCGATCCTTTTGCCGTTGCGGTCCACAACGGCCAGCTCGAAGCTCCTTCCAGCTCCGGCGTGGAAGACGAGGACCCCGTTATCGGATGGGGAAGCGATCCGGGTCACCTCGTCGGCTACCCGCACCGGCTCCCCGGTCAACTCCAGTTTTTCCGGATCGAACCGCTGGGCCATCAGGGAAGACTGGCGGAGAGAGAGCAGAAAACCGTCCCGACCGGCGGGGGCGAAACTCACCTCCGATCCTCCAGCAAGGATGCGCTTCTTCAGCCCGGAGTCCAGCGCACGGACCCAGACGCCTTCCGGACGCTCGAGTGTCCCCTCGACGAAGTAGAGGTACCGCCGGCCGTCGGGAAGAAAGCGGGGGTGGCGATAGATCCATCGGGTCTCGGAGCTTTCCGGTTGGAATGCGGGCACGGGATCCCCGCCGGAGGCGGAAACGCGAAGCAACTGGCCTTGGACGCCGGTAGTGAACAGGATCACTCCATCCCGGTTCCAGGCGCCCTGGCCCGTAGGAGAGGCATTGCACACCACCAGAGGCGATCCGCCGGCGGCATCCAGCCGCATCAGTTTTCCATTAGTGAAGTAACCGATCGTGCGGCTGTCGGGCGACCAAAAGGGAGATCTGCCCAATTCGGTGCCGGCCAGCATCCGCGATTCAGTGGACTCCAGCGGGCGGAGCCAAAGCGCCCGCCCGCGACCGCTAATGGCGGAGTAGACCACGAGGCGCCCGTCGGGAGAGACTGCGAATCGATCCGGCCGCGTGAAGTTCACGCCTTCCGGCGGAGTGATCTCGAAGCGAATCGTCGGCGACTCGGCCGGCGCCGGCTGCCGTAACCAGAGCGCCCCCGCCAGCGCGATCGCAACGACCGATAACGCCGCGGTCACCGCGATCCAGGGGAGCAGTTTCCTGCCAGGCGCTGGTGCGGGCGCCGCCGCCGCCGCCGGCTGCCCGCCGCCCTGTGCGATCCAGTCGATCTCGGCCTTCAGGTCGCGCGCCGTCTGCCAGCGATCCTCCGGCGACCTGGCAAGGCACCGGCTCAGCAGGCGATCGAGCGCCGGGGTGGCCATCGCGACCTGAGTCGGAAGCCGCGGCGCATCGGCGGACATGATCTTGCCGATGAGGCTGGCCTGGGTATCGGCTTCGAACGCCTTGCGGCCGGTCAGTGTCTCGTAGAGCACGGCGCCGAAGGCCCAGATATCGGTGCGCGCGTCCGCCTCCCGCGCTTCCAGTTGCTCGGGCGCCATGTACTGCGGCGTGCCGGCGATGGTGCCCTCGGCGGTCAGGGTCCGTGTGGGCAGTGCCGCCGCGGCGGTGTCCTGGGTGGAGGCGGCCGGCTCCCGCCTCTTGGCAAGCCCGAAGTCGAGCAGCTTGACGCCGCCGGCGCCCACCAGAACGTTGGCCGGCTTCAGGTCGAGGTGCGTGATGCCCTTGCGGTGCGCGGCATCCAGCGCGTCGGCTACCTGCGAGGCCAGCCGCAGCGCTTCCTCGACGGGGAGGGGACCGCGCAGCGGCTTGCCCTGGATATACTCCATGACGAGGTAGTCCGCGCCCTCGTGCGTGCCGATGTCGTAGAGGGCGCAGATGTGCGGATGATTCAAGGCGGAGATGGCCCGCGCCTCGCGCTCGAACCGCTCCGTGTAGGGACCTTTCAGCGTCTTGATGGCGACGATGCGATCCAGCCGCGTGTCCCGCGCCTTGTAGACCTCGCCCATGCCGCCTGCGCCGATCATCCCCTGGATCTCGTAGGGGCCGACGAGCATGCCGGTAGTGAGCGAAGCCATGGGTGCCAGTGTAGCACCGGCCGCACCAAGCTACTGCCCCGTCGGGCATATAGTCGGACGAAGCGCAACCACGGTGTCGTTTGGTTTCGGCCTCCGATTCCACCTCCGCTTCCTCCCGCCGCCGCACCCGCTTTTCCCGCAAACTGATATCATTTCCCCAATGAAGTTATTCCGCATTGGGCTGGGGCTGTTATTGCCCTGGGCGGCCGCCGGGCAGTCGCCGCCGCTTTGCTCGGAATTACAAGGGAAATTCGACCGCGTCCAGGCCGGCTGGCTGGCCGAGGCCACTCCGCGAGCCGAGGTGGAGCGCGTCTTCGGAGTGCCGTCGCGGGTGGCCACCAGCGGTCTGTGCACCGAGCTGGTGTACGCCCCGGCGGGCTGCTCGGCCGGCTTCACCGTGTGCTCGGAGGGCAAGGTGATCCGCAAGACGCTCACGATGGGCGCCGCCGTCGACGCCGGCCCGATCGCCAATGATCCCGCGCCGCTCAAAGAGGCGATCGTTTCGCTTCAAATCACCATGCGCGAGCTCCAGGCGCAGATCGCCCGGCTCGAGCAGATCGTCGAAGGTCTGAAGCAGGCGCCGGCGCCTGCGCCCGCTTCAGCGGCGAGTTCTCTGGGGGCTCCTTCGTCGCGACGCACGCAACCGGCGGTTCGCCCCCAATGCGCCGCCACCACGGCGAAAGGCGTCCGGTGCAGCCGGCGCGCCGAGGAAGGCAGCGGCTACTGTTGGCAGCACAAGAAGGGAGGAGGAACATGATCCGAATCGGTGTTTTGCTTCTTGGTCTTCTGGTCGCGGCCGGGGCGAGTTGCCCGGTGGCCGCGCAGAACATCGGCGACCGCGTCATGCTGGAGTCGCCCAATCCGCAAGGCGTGCCGGTCCATCCGGCGGCCGGCAACAACAGTTTCGAGCGCTGGGCGAACCAGACGCTCGGCACTGTGGGAGCCATCGACGCCGCCACGGGGTGGTTCCGCATCGACTCGGCGAGCAAGTCCGGTTGGGTCATTCGCCGCTACCTGGTGCTGGTGGGAACCGAACCGGATGATGACCCGCCCGGCGGCGAGATCGCCAGCTACGTGGTCGGCACCTGGAACCTGGAGCATTTCCACGACGGCGCCCCGCGCGGCTTTCCCGAGAACACACAAACGCCCAAGGGGCCGAGCTACCCCTCGCGCACGCCGGCGCAGTTCACCATGCTGGCCCAGGCCATCAAGACGCAGCTCGGCGCCAAGATTCTCGTGTTGAACGAAATCAACGGCACGCCGAACACCAGGCAGTCGGTTGAGATGGACCGTCTGCTCGGCCAGCTAGGGGCAGGCTGGGCCTACGAGCTCGCCTCGAGCGGCGACGCGATGCGCATCGCCATCCTCTACGACTCGCGCTTCGCGCGCAAGGACAAGTGCGTCGAGTTCACCATCGCCGAGATGATCATCCAGAGCAAGGACATCTTCGAGCGCGACCCCATCGCGTGCCTGTTCACGTTTCTCAATGCCTCCGGCCAGCCGATGAACGACCTGGTGGTGGTGGGCCTGCACCTGGCCTCCGGTCAGGACAACAACAGGAACCACAACACCGCGATGGAAACGCTGCGCCAGCGCCTGAACGAGGCCTTCGGCGACAACACCTTCCCTGCCGGCGAAAAAGATATCCTGATCGGCGGGGACCTCAACGCCAACCGCTATGGAGGGCCGGCGGAGAATTTCTGGGACAAGTTCGACCCCACAGGCTTCCAGTACCGGACGCTCTCACCCGACGACGGCGAAGAATACCTGGCGACGCGGCTGGCCAGCGTGCCGGTGAGCCCGCGGAGCAAGATCGACTACCTGATCGCTTCCGGCGTCAAGGGCGGCCTGGTCGACGAGCTGGTTCAGAACCTCGCCGAAGTGCACCACGAGCTGCTTGCCAACGGCTTCGACGAGTACCGGAAGAACCTCAGCGACCACCTGCCGGTGACCGTGCGTGTCCGCGTCGTGAAGGACGTAGACTGAGCACAGCGGCTGAGACAGGCCGGGAGGCCTGTCCTACTGGATCCTGGATACGAAGGCCACCGCCGGCCCGCCCCCGCGATAGTCGGCCTGGAAGGCGACCACCGCGGGAAAGTTGACCGATGCCGTCTGGCCGGCGACCCAGGCGGTTCCCTCCGGGTCGATGACGATGGCGCGGGGCTGCTCGGCGGCGGTGCCGCCCAGGTAGGTGGAGTAGAGCAGCTTGCGGCCGTCGGCCTTCCACTTGGTGACGAAAACGTCATTGGTGCACGGCGCGCGCGTGCAGGCGCCGCCATTGGCGCCATGGAAGGAGTTGACCGCCGGGTAGTTCAGCGACTGCGTCAGGCCGGTGACGTAGATGTCGCCGTTGTTGTCCAGCGCCACGCCGAAGCCTTCGTCATTGTTGGAGCCGCCGAGCAGGGTGGAGTACACCAGCGCGGAACCCTCCGGGTTGAACCGGGTGAGAAACACGTCGCGTCCGCCGCGCAGCGCGGTCTGAATGGGATTGCGGTTCGGGAACGAGGAGGAGTTGGCGTAGCCGGTGATGTAGGCGTGGCCGGCGGAGTCCACCGCGATGGCGCGGGCGAAATCGTCGCCGGTGCTTCCCAGGTAAGTCGAATAGAAAAACGCCGAGCCGTCGGCCTTGATCCGGGCGATGAAAATGTCGCGCGCGCCGCCGCGATAGGTCGCCTGGAACGGCTGGTGGGTGGGGAAATCGAGCGACGTGGTGGTTCCGGTGAAGTAGATGTCTCCCTGGGCGCCCACTGCAATAGCGTTGCCTTCATCGACCAGGCCGCCGCCGAGAAAGGTGGAGAACAACACCTCGGCGCCGGTCGGGTTCAGCTTCAGCAGGAACGCGTCCCGCGTGCCGCCGCCGTAATTCTCCTGAAGCGGCCGTACCAGCGGGAAATCGAGGAACGAGTTGGTGGAACCGGCGATGAGGATGTTGCCGTCGCGGTCGATCGCGATGGCGCGGGCGAATTCGTCGGCGCTGCCGCCGAAAAACGTGGACCATTCCAGCGCCGAGCCCTCCGGATTCAGCTTGAAGACGAACGCGTCACCGCCGTTGACCAGGCTGCCGCCCCCGTAGGCGCCCTGCAACGGCGCGTGCAGCGGGAACTCGGGCGAGCTGGTGAAACCGGTGACGTAAGCGGCGCCGGCGGCGTCGACGGCGATGCCGAGCGCGCGATCGTCGCCCCAGCTTCCCAGGTAGGTGGAGTAGACCAGCGTCGAGCCGGTGGGGTCCAGCTTAGTGACGAACACTTCGTTGCTGCCGAAGAAAAACTCCTGCGCCGGGTTGGCGATGGGGAAATGGTTCGACGCGGTGGTGCCGGTCAGGTAGATGTTGCCCTGCGCGTCCACGGCCATGGCCTCGGCGCTGGAGCCGCCGGTGCCGCCCAGGTAGCTCGAGTAAGAGAGGACCGGGTCGATCACCAGCGGGCGCGACGGATCGTGGGCGCCCAGCGCGAACCCGGCCTGGTTGCGGCCCAGCATCCAGCGGCACTCGACCGGCCGCCGCTCGCCGTCGATTTCCTGGTAAGCCACCGGCCGGCGGAAGCGCAGCGGGCCCCAGTGCAGCTCGCCCTGCGCCGTCAGGACGACCTTGCCCGGCCCGCTGAGCTCGAGCCGGATCCTGGACGCATCGGCGCCGGGGGCGGCCACGAAATCGTATTCCATCTCGCGGCCGGCGTTCCCGTAAAAGATGACATCGATGCCTGGATACACGTTCTGGTAACGGACACGGGCGTAGTGGGGAACGTGGAGACGCCAGCGGCGAGGATCGTTGCCGAGCAGGTAGTTGCTGCGCGCGGCGAGTGGATCGAGGCCCTCGGGTGACGACGTACGACCGGCGACGAACGTCATGCGCCATTTGCGGCCCGCGCCGGCCACCTCGACGCCATCGTGTGTGAGGAACAAGTCGGCGCCGGCGCCGCGCGAGAGAAACCGCACCGCTTCCGGCTGCTGGCCGCGGTTCTCCTCGAAGTACACGGGCAGCTTCGGCGCCGGCAGGCGGGAGGCGGCCGCCGGCAGCACCGCGAACAGGAGCAGGAATCCTCGCCGCATCCCTAGAAGGACAGCCTCGCCCCCAGCGTCATTGCGCGGCTGCCGCCGGCCCCCTTGATCTTGCCGAAATTGGCGTTGCCGAAGCCCGTGTTGGGGTTGTCGAAAATCGGCGTATTGGTGACGCTGATGGCGTCGGCGCGCACCTCAATCCCCACCCGCTCGGTGAGCGTGATCTTGCGCGAGAGCGAGGCATCCAGGGTGAAGAAGTTCGGACCGCCGCTGATGAAACGGCCCATGTTCCCGAACGTGGCGGCCGCCGGCGCCGAGAAGTTCGAGGTGTCGAACCAAAGCGCCTCGTCAATGCCGCTGAGAATCTTCACTCGTCCGGTGATGTTGGGGGACTGGTTATTGCCGGGCGCATTCAGCGCCGCGCCGGGGGCGCTGAAATTCAGCGGCGTGCCTGACATCAGAGTCAACACGCCGGCCAGTTGCCAGCCGCCCAACAGCCAACTGGTCGGGCCGTCGGTGGCGTACGGCTTGCCGCGGCCGAAGGGCAGTTCGTAGATGTAGCTCTGAACATAGGTGTGCTTGCGGTTGTGGGACAGCCGCGAGTAGCTGCGGCGCGGGTTGATGTAGTAGGAGAACTCGCCGTCCTCGTCGGTGATGCCGGTAGCCTTGGCGAAAGTGTAGGCGGTGGTGATCATCAGGCCACTCGAAAAGCGGCGATCGAGTTTGGCTTGCAGCGAGTGGTAGTGTGAGTCGGTTCCGACGAAAGAGATGACGGTGGATGCCGTGCGGCGGAACGTGGGGAACATGGGCTGGCCGTTGGCGCCCGCGCCCGGGATCAAGCCGGCGTTGACGTTGTAGCGGGTAGGGATCACTACTCCGTGGTTGCCCACGTAGGCCACCTCGGCGGTGAAGTTCTTCGGCAGCGCGCGTTGGATGGCGAAGTTCCAGGACTCTACGTACCCCTCGCGAAACTTCAGGTTGATCACGCTGTAGGCCTGGTTGAGCAGCAACCCGGTGGCGGGGATGATGCCGTTGGAGGGAATGACGGCCGGAATGGGGGGCGGAAAGCCGGCGGCCATCGAGGCCGGCCTTCCGTCTGGCAGCACAGCCGGAGTGAAACCGTTCAATTGATTGAAGGCGTTGTTCTGCCGCACCGGGAAGTTGTAAGCGTAGGTGTTATCCGGGAACGGCTCGTAGCTGATGCCGAAGCCGGCGCGCAGCACGGTCCTTTCCCTCCACCGATAGGCGATGCCCATGCGCGGCGCGAAGTTCTTGTAGTTGGTCTGCATGCCCAGGTTCATGGGGTTGTTGCCGATTCCCGCAACCACCAGGGTGTTGTCGACCTGGTTGTAGTTGGAGAAGCCGCCCGGAAAGCGCGGCGTGCCCGGCGGATAGAACTCCCAGCGGAGGCCGACGTCGAAGGTCAGCTTCCTGGTGAGCTGCCACTTGTCCTGCGCGAACGCAAAGAATTGGGTCGCCCGGTAGGCGGGGAAGAACAGCGGTAGGTCGCGGCCGACCTGGTTGGGCAGGTCGAGCAGGAAGCTGGCGAAGGCATTAGCGAAACCGGTGCGGTTGTCGCATGGGGTGGCGCAGTTCAACGCCGTGTTGCCGTCGGCGAAGTCGAAGCGGCCGCGTGGGCTGAACGTCTGGTTCTGAAGGAGCTCGTCGCGGATGCGCCGGATATCGACGCCCCACTTGAGAGTGTGGTTGCCCATCGTCCGCGTCCAGTGGTTCACAAGGTTGAAAACCGTCTCCGAGCGAATCCAGGGCAGGCTCGCGGAGTAGCCCACCATGGGATTGGAATAGCCGTTGATCTGGATGCCCGTCATGCCGCTGGTGAAGGGGCTGACGTTGACGCCTCGGATGCCGATGGCGTCGGAGGCGTTGGTGCCGTAGTCGGCATTCTCCGCGTCGTTGCGGTAGCGGCTGACCCCGAGGCGGATTTGGGTGACCATGACCGGCGAGAAGGTACGGTCGTAGTTGATGGCCGCGCTCTGGGTACGATCCGTGCCGGTGCCGATGAAGCCTCCGCCATGGGGACCGCCGGCGGCGCCGTAGGCGGCGGGCGCCGGATCGTTCGTCGTCGGGTTCATGTAGCTGTAGCGGATCGAGAGGCGATCCTTTTCGGTCTGCTGGTGGTCGACCTTGACGTCGAAGGATTCGGTATCCTTCTTGCGCACGGTGTTCTGATCAAAGTTGGTGCCGAGTCCGGGAAGGTTGGGAGGGGGGACCAGGTTGAGGATGCGTGTAGCCAGGGGGCTGATGAGGTTGGTCGGGATTCTCTTATCGGCGAAAGGTACGCGGTTCTGGCCCAGCGAATTCCCGGTGCGCGGGTCGTAAATGGTGGTCGGGCCGGCGCTCAGGTCGCCCCGGCGGAAATCCATGGTCGGGACGATGAAGCGATTGCCGTCTCCGCGGCGGTCGTAGATTCTCAAGTAGTCGCCAAAGAAGAAGGTGCGGTTTTTCCGGATCGGCCCGCCGATGGTTCCGCCGAAGTAGTTGTAGGTCGTAATCGGCTTTCGTTGCAGGAAGAAGCTCCTGGCGGTGAGGTCGCTAACGCGGTTGAACTCGTAGACGCTGCCGTGAAGGCTGTTGGTGCCGGATTTCAGGATGACGTTGGTGACGGCGCCGCCGGCGCGGCCGAGCTCGGCCTCGTAGTTGCTGGTGGTTACGTCGACGCTTTGAATGGCCTCGATGGGGGGAATCAGCACTTGCAGCAGCCCGGTGCGATGGTTGTTGTCGACGCCCTCGAACTGGAGGTTGTTGGCCAGCCGCGACATGCCATTGACCTGGGTGGCCAGGCTGTCCTGGGGATTGAAAAACTCCGAATGCGGCCGGAAGGCGCGCGTGGTGCCCGGCACCAGGTTCAGCAGCCCCTGGAAGTTGCGGTTGTTGTACGGCAGCGGCAGGTCGGCGATGGCCTTGGTCTCGATCTGGCGGCCGGTGTCGGAGCGGTCGGTTTGCAGGATGGCGACTTCCGCAATGACGTTGATGGTCTCGGTGACCACGCCCGGCTGCAACTGCTCATCGACGCGCACGGTGGTGTTGACCAGCACATCGACGTTGGAGCGGATGGCGGTTCGAAATCCCGTCTGCTCGACCGAAACGTTGTACCTGCCCGGCGGCAGATTCGGAAACACGTAGTAGCCGCTGTCATTGGTCCCCGTCGTGCGGCCGATGCCCGTCCGTGTCTCGGTGATGGCGACCTTGGCATTGGGCACCACCGCGCCGGACGGGTCGGTGACCGTCCCCAGCAGCGTACCGCTCACCGCCTGGCCGTACAGCGCCGCGGAAGAAACCAACAGCGCCAGCAAGCAAAACCAAACCCTCATGTGAATACCTCCCTTGAGAACAAGGTTATCTAAAAGATGAACTTCAGCGCCAGTTGGATGACGCGTCCCTTGCCGTTGCGGTCGCGCCAGAGCTTGCCGAAGTTCTGGTTGTAGTTTGCGGCGAGCAGATTCTCGCGCGTGTTGATGGGGAAGTCGGCGCGTCCCAGCCCGACCAGGTAGGGCATGGGTCCGGCGAGCGAAAGGCAGGTGCGGCACACCGGCGGGGCACTGGAGAAGATGCGCGACGTGGTGTCGCCGCCGGGAACGATGAAGGTCGTGTGATTGAGGATGTTGTAAAACTCCGCGCGGAACTGGAAGTAGCGCCGCTGGTTCTCGAACGGGCGCAGGTCGCGGAGCAGGGATGCGTTCAGCGTGTGTTTCCACGGGTTGCGCGCGTAGTCCAGCGTGCGCGCCGCCGTGCCCAGGTGTCCGAAGGTGGGGCGAGCGAACGCCTCGGGATTGAAGTACGGCACGTCGTTGGCGACGTTCTTGGACCAGCGCGGGTTGACCAACGGCACGCCGGGGACGATGTCCGGCCGGATCCGCTCGGCTCCGCTGGCGCCGTTGGGAATTCCGTTGGCGTCGCCCATGTAAGGCGCAAACGGCAGGCCGCTGACGATCGATCCCAGCGCGCTTACCGTCCAGTTGCTGAAGGCCGCCTGGTTGAGCTTACCCTCCTTGAGGAACCGGCGGCGCTTGCCGAGTGGCAGGTCCCAGATCAGGGTGAAGTTCAGCCGGTGCCTGGTATCGAACAGCGAGACGGCGCGGTTGGACCGCAGGTCCTCGGCGTTTTGCACGCGCGTGGCGCCCCACAGGAACACGTTGCCTCCGCTGAGGTTGCCGTCGGAGGTGGTATCGATCGACTTGGCCCACGTGTAGTTCACCCGGTACATCAGGCCCTTGGAGTAGCGGCGATCGAGCGAGATGGAGCCGCTGTGGTAGATGGAGTTGCTGTTGGTCAGCCCGGCGAGGTTGACGTCGCCGGCGGTGGGAATGGGGCGCAGCAGGTTCACACGGGTGGTGGTGATCAGGTTGCCGGCGTTGTCCTCGCGGCCGAACGGGTCCTCCACGGCTTCGTTGGGGTCAATCCCTTCATCGAGAAGATCCTGGTAGAGGATCGGGTCGGGATTGTTGATGCCGATCAGCGGCGAGTACAGGTGCGTGCCTTTCTGCCCCATGTAGATCACTGACAGCACCATGTTGCCGGGCATCTGGGTTTCGGCGGTGAGGTTCCAGGTCTGGATGTACGGCGAGGCGCTGGTGTTGGAGAACGCCACCAGCGCGCCGGCAGGGACACGCACGTCGCGCGGCGGGCAGTTGTGGCACAGGACCCCGGTCTCCGGGATCTGGAGCACGAACGGATCGCCGCGCAGCACCGGGATGTTGCGGCCGATGCCGGCCAGGAAGCCGGGGTTCACGGTTTGCGTCCGAGGCAGGGCGTTGTTGCCGCTCCAGCGCACGTAGTTCCAGCTCCGCGCCGCTCCGGCGCCGAAGTCGGGAATGGGATCGCGCCCGCGGCCGGTGGTGGGCGAGTGGCTGATGCCGTAGCCGCCGCGCAGGACCATCCGCCGGTCCTTCAGCCCGAAGATGCGCGGCGACCAGGCGAAGCCGAAGCGCGGCTCGAAGTTGAGCTTGTGGAGCGGCTCCAGGTAGATGGAGCGGTCGCCGAAGCCGCTGTAGAGATAGTTGAAGGTGATTGTGCGAAGGTCTCCTTCGGCGTCCCGGAGCTCGACCGGGTGGTCGAAATCCACCGCCGCCTGGCGGTTGAACTTTTCCGAGCGCGGGCTGTTGTACTGCCAGCGAACGCCGTAGTTCAACGTGAGGTTGCGGCGCACCTTGAAGTCGTCCTGGATATACGCCGAGCCCACCTTCCAGCGGTAGTAATACGGGATGAGGATCGAGCGCAGATCGATGGTGTTGGGCACACCCAGCAGAAACGCGCCGAACCGCCAACCGCCCGTTCCGCCCGGGGTGTTGTTGTTGCCGGAGTTGGTCTGGGCCGCCGCCCAGTCGTAGAGCCCGCAGCAAAGATCGCGCAGGCCGCCGCCGGAGGACTTGGCGTTGGACATCAGCAGCCGCCAGTCGGTGCCGACGCTGAACGTATGGCGGCCGCGAATGAGAGTGAAGTCGTCGGCGATCTGGTACTGGTGTTCGACGTAGGTGCCGAGCGATCCGCCCTGGAGGCCGTAGGTTCCGAAGCCGCTGCGGAATTCCGGGTAGCCCCAGTCGGTGGCGTTGGGCAGCCCGAACTTTTCCTTCGTGTAGTTGAACGAGGCCAACTCGCCCGGCGCCGTGCGGCTGTAATCGGAGTACGTATACGCGGCGCGGAATTCGTTGACGCTGCGCGGCGTCACCGACCAGGCGTCGCTGAACTGGAACTGGCGGGTGAGGCTGCGGTCAGACTGGTAGCTGAAGAACAGGTTCTCCTTACTGACGCGGTAGCGGTCGGCCAGGTTGGGCACTTCCGTGTAGCGGCCCGAGATGCGGTTCTTGGGAGTGATGTTGTGGTCGATCTTGAGATTCCAGCGGTCGGAGCCGCCGTTGACGCCGCGGGTGCCGAAGTAGTTCATCCCCTGGGCGTCGTAGTCCATGTTCGGCAGCGGGACGTCCTCGAGGATCTTCAGCACCAGCGGATCGAAGTACGCTTTCGGGATAACGTATCCGCGCTTGGTCGGGTCCGGGTCGTTGGCGCTGAACAGCGGGTACTGGGCGGTGGTGGAAGGACGGTGCATCGGCACCAGTTGCCGGCAGTCCGTGGGGGAAGGGGTGCAGCGCACTTGCTGGTAAAGGAGCGGGCGCGTCTGCCCCGGCGCGACGTAGGAGTTACGGAAGTCGCCCTGGCGTTCGGCCTGCGTCGGGAACCGGTCATAGATATCGATGGCGTCGAACCAGCGCTTGGGTTCCACCGAGAGGAAGAAAAAAGTCTTCTGCCTGCCGTTGTACAGCTTGGGAATCACGATCGGACCGCTCAGGGTGAGGCCCGCCTCGTTGCGGCGCTCCTCGGGCTCGATGGGCCTGTTGAACTGGCGCGCGTGCAGGAATGGATTGCGGTGGTACCAGTAGAGGCTGCCGCGGATGCGGTTGGTGCCGGCGCGGGACACCTTCTGGATGACGCCGCCGCCGGAGCTCCCGTATCTGGCCGAGAAGGTCGACGGGATCACCTGGATCTCCTGGATCGTGTCCGGCGAAAAGGTGACCGTGGCCCGCCCGATGCCGACCGAGGTGGCGTTTGCGCCGTCGGCAAGGATGGCGGATGAGCCGGCGCGCCCGCCGCTCATGATCAGCCCGGCGCCGGCGGTGGGCACGTCCATGAAAATCCCGCCCTCATCTTCGCCCGGATCGCCGCCGACGCCCGGCACGGTCAGGGCCAGGTCGAGCACGTTGCGGCTGGCGATGGGCAGCGATTCGATCTCTTTCTGGGTCACCGTGGCGGAGACCATGCTGATATCGGTCTCCACCAGCGGCGGATCGGCGTTGACCTCCACCACCTGCCTGGAGTCGTTGGGGATCAGCGTCAGGTCGACGCGCACGGTGGCGCCCGAGTCGACCTTGGTCGCCCGCGAGGTGGTCTTCTTGAAACCTTCGAGCTCGACGGTGATGGTGTAGGTGGCCGGAGGCAGGCCGGAGAACAGGTAGCGGCCGTCGGAATCGGAAACGGTCTGGGAACGGACGCCGTTATCCACGCCGGCGACGGTGATCCGTACGCCGGGAATGATCAGCTCGGTCTGATCGGTGATCTGCCCGGTGAGCGTGGAACTCGACTGAGCGAAACACGCGGCGCCCGCCAGCGCCGCCGCTAAGGCCACCCCAATGCGCATGTGAATCCCCGCCCCAGCCATTTGCCAGCCCCTACGGGGCCTGCCCCCGCCTGACGGCGGAGTGGCGCCCCCCAAGGTAGGGAGCAACCCGTCATGCCGTGTGCTTAGAAGAGCATAGCACAGCCATTCCGAGCCGCGACCAAAGGGAGCGGGTGGATTCGTTTCTTTTCCATCCATTCACTGGCGCTTATACATCTTGCAATGGATCGCGGCGACCGATGTGGCGCAGGCTCTCAGCCGCCGCGCCGAGACGGACTCGTCTCGGCGCCTGCTGGTCCGCTGGCTCGCGCTCCTCTCGGACCCAGTGATTGTAAGACTCTGCCTGGCAGAATGTCTCCCCTGTCCGGCCAGAACCCGGTTCGCCTGGTTGTCGGGTGGGGGGTGCACATGCGGGAGACGGCGGCGGGAATTGGGCACGTACTTATTGTGCGTAGAGCCGCTGGAAATCCGATGGCGTCGAGACGAGTCCCCCCTCGATGCGGCAGACAAGAGTGTCTGAGCCACATCGTTGGCTCGGAGGCTGCGCGAAAGAAGCCTTCAGCGCGCCCCTGGCTTTCAAAGTACGTCCGGATCATGACTTCGCCGAGCAAGCCGGTGGTGAACATCATCAGCCCGGCGACCAGGAGCGGCCCGCCGGCCACCATCAGCGGCCCGTGCTGGGTCATGATCTCGCCGCCGGCGATCTTGTAGACCACCAGGTACGTCAGAATGATCCCCCCGAGGGCGGTGCCGAGTAAACCGACGCGATGCTCGATCCGGTGGTCACTCGTCCCGCCTGGACCGCGGTGGTATTCGATCATCCCGGCCTCGGCGAGGCGATGAAAGGGTTGTTCGAGGATCACTGGCGGCGGGCCGAGGCGCTGTGACCGTGGGACAGGCCTCCTGGCCTGTCGTTTTCAGCGGGAAATCCACAAACACAAAATGACCTTTGTGTTACAGGTAGTCCTCACCGCTCTCATCGACGATCCGCACTAAATCGTCCCTAGCCGCCCTGGGATCGGGAAGAATCCGATACACCTTGCCGGGGATGAGGGATGCCTCATAGCCGCTGTTGTCGGTACAGAGTGCGAACGGCTTCGTCTGAGCTTTCATCATTCGTCCAGATACCGCTTGATCTTCAGGTCCACCCGGCGCAGCGCACCGTTCGGGAGCCGAACCACAGCCTCCCCCTTCATCTTTCGCCACCGGCCACGCCCATAGGCCTTGCGGAGGTAGGAGCGAACCCGGATGCCCGGGCCAGCCGCGATGACTTCAAGGTTTGCTATCCCTACCGCAGGGTGTAGTGGGTTCGCAGGCTAACGGCGGGCTTTTCAGCGCGCCCCGTCGGCGACCTGCGGCTCCTTGCGCTTGCGGATCTCGCGCACCGCGTAGATGCGCCGCCCCTGGCTTTCAAAGTACGTCCGGATCATGACTTCGCCGAGCAAGCCGGTGGTGAACATCATCAGCCCGGCGAGCAGGAGCAGCCCGCCGGCCACCATCAGCGGCCCGTGCTGGGTCATGATCTCGCCGCCGGCGATCTTGTAGCCCACCAGGTACGTCAGAATGATCCCCCCGAGGGCGGTGCCGAGTAAACCGAGCTTGCCGAACAAGTGCATCGGCCGGGTGAAATAGCTCAGCAGAAACTTGACCGTGAGGAGGTCGAACAGCACGGTCAGTGTGCGCCCCAGGCCATAGTGCGACTCGCCGGCGGCACGCAGCGTGTTGCGGATGGGCACTTCCACCACACGCGCGCCATAGAAACTCGCCAGCGCTGGAATGAACCGGTGCAGCTCCCCGTACAGATGCACGTCCTTGAGGATCTCGGCGCGGTAGGCCTTGAAGGTGGTGCCGAAGTCGCGCAGCTCGACGCCGGAGATTCTTGCCATGATCCAGTTGGCGATGCGCGAGGGCAGCTTGCGGGTCAGCGGGTTGTCGACGCGGTCGCGGCGCCAGCCGCTGGCGATGTCGTAGCCCTCCTCGATGCGCGCCAACAGCAGCGGGATATCGGCCGGGTCGTGCTGGAGGTCGCCGTCCATCGAGACCACCACCTGTCCCTGGGCCTCGTCGAAGCCGGCCGCCAGCGCCGCCGTCTGGCCGAAGTTGCGCCGCAGGCGGATGACCTTGAGGCGGCCGTCGGTCTCCACCAGGTTGGAGAGCAGCTCGAAGCTACGGTCGGTGGAGGCGTCGTCGACGAACAGGATCTCGTAAGGTTTCTGGAGCTGGTCCATGACGGCGGTGAGACGGTCGTAGAGCGGCAGGATGGCGGGCTCCTCGTTATGGATGGGGATGACGATGGAGATCATGGATCCTCCCTAGTGTATCCGGATCCATTCCAGAGTGTCCTGGTAGGAACGGAGGCCTTCCACGGCGCCGAGGCTTTGTATGCTGAGCGCGCCGGCGGCGTTGGCGAGCCGCGCGGCCTCCTCGGGAGTTGCGCCGTGGTGGAGGCCGGCGAGAAATGCGCCGACGAAGCAGTCCCCGGCGCCCGTGGTGTCCACCACGGGAACCTGGAATGCCGGTGATCGGAAACGGTCGAAGCCGCCGCAGACCAGGCAGCCTTCGGCGCCGAGCTTGACCACCACGCGAGCGGCGCCGAGGCGATGGAGGAAATCGGCCGCCCGTTCGGGGTCTTCGGTCGAGGCGAGCATGCGCGCTTCGTCCTGGTTGACGAACAACAGGTCGACCAGGGGCAGGCACGGCTCGATCACCGCCAGCCATTCATCGAGCGCGTCCCATCCCGTATCGAGGGAAGTGGTGTAACCGTCGGCCCGGGCGCGGCGCAGCGATTCGGGCGCCTGGCGGCGCAGTTGCGGCAGTGCGAAGAGGTTGGCGAGGTGGAAGTGGGGCGAGGGTCCGCATGCGGGGAAATCCATCGGCGCTTCCAGTTCCTGGCTCGCGCCGGGCCGATGCAGGAAGGCGCGAGCTCCTTGCGCGTCCACCAGGGCGACGGTGGTGGCGGTGGGCGCCGTGGTGCGCGCCACGGCTTCCAGGTTCACGCCCGCGGCGGTGAGCCGTCCGAGCACGTAATCTCCAAATGGGTCGCCGCCGACGCGGCCGATCAGGCGCACCGGCACGCCCAGCTTCGCCAGCGTGTACGATGTATTGGCGCCGTTGCCGCCCAGGTGCTGCTCGACGGCTTCCACCCAGGTGGTGGCGCCCCAGCGGATCTGATCCACCGGCCGCACCAGGATGTCCATGACGATGTTGCCGCAGCAGAGCACGCCGGTGGGGCGGCGCGGCAGCACCTAAAGCGAACCCCCGGCGATGGCCGCGAGGAACGCTTTTTCGATCGGCCAGGTGCCGTGCACCCGCCGCTCGACGCTGCGGAACGAACCGGCCGTGAGCACGCCGCTCAGATCGCGCGGGTTGGGGGCCTGCTTTTCGCGTGAGATAAAGCGGCGCAGGCGTTCGGTGATGGCGGCGAGGCGGGCGCTGGTGGCGGCCGCATCCTCGGGAGTGCGGCAATGCACCTCGAGCACGGCCTCCAGGCCGCGGTCGCGCGCACCCATCGAGAGCGTGACGCGCTCGGCCCCCTGGAAGGCGGAGACGAAGGCGCGGGCGCCCGCCGGGAGCGCGTCACTGCGCTCCAGCAGCGAGGCGGACATGCTGATCCAGATGGGTCGCGACGGCGCCGCCGGCGGCGCGAGCCGGCTCCGCCCCCGCCCCCGCAGCCGCTCGACGGCCCTCGCATCCGGACCGACGGCCATGGCCATCAATCCGGATCGCATCGGAAACATCGAAATGCGGCGGTCGGGCCGGCTGCCCGTCATGGTGCAGTAGCCCTGCGCGCACGAGCCTCCGTGCCGGGTGCTGTAGGCGCGGATCCGGTCCCAGCGAAAGCGGCCGCCGAGTAGAAAAAAGGTCTGCCCCTGGTGGAAGGAGACAAGAACAAGATCGAGATCGCGGGTGTAGTCGAACCCCGTTTCCTCGAGGAACGCCCGGTACTCGGGCTCGGCCGCCACCTGCGCGCCGGCCAGCGTGTCGAGCAGCCCCGCCCGGCGCAGCGCGGCCAGGTCGATGTGCAGCAGGACAGCGTCCTGGACCGGCATGCGGCCGAGCAACTCCGCCGTCGACCCGCCGGCGCGCGCGCGCAGCCACCAGGCCGCGCCTACCATCCCCAGGCAGATGGCCGCCAGCAGGATGGAGAGCTGCCACGGTCGTGGGCGGAATCTCACAGCGAGCGATTATACCGCCGCCGCGGACTCCGCGAGGCGCGCTTGCTTCCACAGCCCGACGAAGGGCTCCAGCTCCCGCATCATGCGGCGGAACTGCGGCACGTCCAGCGACTGTGCGCCGTCGCTCATCGCTTTCTCCGGGCAGGGGTGGACTTCCACCAGCAGGCCGTCGGCGCCGATGGCCACCGCGGCGCGGCTCAGCGCCGGCACCAGGCTCCGCCGGCCGGTGGCGTGGCTCGGGTCGAGGATCACCGGCAGGTGCGTCAACTGTTTCAGCACGGCGACGGCGACGATGTCGCAGGTGTTGCGCGTCTCGGTCTCGAAGGTGCGGATGCCGCGCTCGCACAGCATCACCTCCCCGTTGCCGTGGGCGACGATGTACTCGGCCGACATCAGCAGTTCCTTGATGGTCGAGCTCAGGCCGCGCTTGAGCAGCACCGGACGGCCGCATTTGCCGAGGCTCTTCAGCAGCGTGAAGTTCTGCATGTTGCGCGCGCCGATCTGGAGGATGTCGGCGTACTCGGCCACCAGCTCGACGTCGCGGTCGCTCATGATTTCGGTGATGATCGCCAGCCCGGTGGCCTGCTTGGCTTTGCGCAGCAGTTTCAGTCCCTCGATCTCCATGCCCTGGAAGTCGTAGGGGGACGTGCGCGGCTTGTAGGCGCCTCCGCGGAGGATCCGGGCGCCGGCGGACGCCACCGCCTCGGCTGACTCCATGATCTGCTTCTCGGACTCCACCGAGCAGGGCCCGGCCATGACCAGGAACTCGTCGCCGCCGATCTCGATCCCGTTGACGCGGATCCGCGTGGGGGTCGAACGGAACTCGCGGCTGACGAACTTGTATGGGGCCGAGATGCGGACAGCCTTCTCGACGGCCGGCATCGCCTCGAGCGATTCCAGGCAGGCGGTGACATCACCCATCCCGACCACGCCGATCACCACACGCTCGGCGCCTTCGATGGCGTGGATCTTATAGCCGAACTCCTCGATGCGGCGGCAGACTGTGTCGATTTCTTCCCGACTGGCGTGCAGTTTCATAGAGATGATCATTGGTACTCCAAGTTGTCCGGTAGAAAATGAAAAACCCACTCTTGCGAGTGGGTCGGTCTGGATCTTGTTGATTTCTTTACGCCAACGCCACTCGCCGCGCTTCAGCTAAAGCGCCAGAATCGAAACGAGTACACGTAAGCGTAAAGCATGAAACTACTATTATACGGCAAAACGTGCCGGCAGGCAATGGCGAAAATGTGTGTTGTCCCCCGTCAAAAAACAACCTTGATGCCGAGCGTCACCTGCCGCTGGCCGTGACCTTTCTCGTCGGTGATGCTGCCGAAGGCGGTGTTCACCGGGCTGGTGTTCGGCCCGCCGAACTGGACGTGATTCAGCGAATTGTACGTCTCCAACCGGAACTGCGCCGTGGCGCGCTCCCGGATCCGGAAGTTCTTGAACAGCGACAGGTCCCAGTTGTTGATGCCGTCGGCCCGGACTCCCGTGAACCGCGTGGGAAAAGTCTGGATGTTGCTGGCGAGTTGCTCCTGCGTGTTGCGGTTGAAGCCGGCGTCGATCTTGAACCACCGCTCGGCGCGGCGGTCGCCGAGCGGGATCGGAAGGTTCTTGATGTCGCCGGTGAACAGCGCGTTGCCGAAGCCCAGCACATCGCCGGTCTGGCCTTCGTACCAACCCTGCAACTGCCATCCGCCGAACAGGAACTGTCTCCAGCTTCCCAGGTTCGGCAGGAAGTACTTGCCGCCGCCGATCGGCAGCTCGTAGATGGCGCTCAGCACGAAACGGTGCGTGAAGTCCTGCGGCGAGATCACCTGCTCGGGGCGCGGATCGGTTGCATTGCGGTATTCCATGCGCTCCATGAATTTCGACCACGTCCAGCTCGACTGGAACGTAAGGCCGTTGCTCATGCGCTTTTCGGTGGCCACCTGGAGCGAGTGATACCACGAGATTCCGATCGGCAGGTTCACCGTCACGTCGCCGAAGTGCGGATAGGGACGCAGCAGTTGCGAACGGCCCACGCGCTGGCCACTCAGCCCGGTTCCGGCGAACTCCGGCAGCCCGAAGAACGGGTTGGTTACCTGCTGGCTCAGGAAGTCGATGGTGCGCTGGTCGCGGACGGGCGCAGTCGACAGGTACTCCCGCGGAACGGAGTTCAACTCCTGGCTCACCGCCAGATGCGTGCCGCGATTGCCCACGTAGGCGACATCGGCCACCACGCGCCCGGGCAATTCTTTCTGCACCGAGAACGACCAGCGCTGCATATGCGGGTTCAACGGCTTGCCGTAGAAGAAGCTCACCCCGCGGCCGAGGAACGTGGATAAGCCGCCGGCCGCGCCCATCGCCGCGTCGATGCCGCCGGGAAACGGATCCGAGAGGGTGGCGATGAAGGTCTGCCCGTTGTCCAGCGTGGGGATCACGCTGGTCGGCTGGTTGAACCCGCCCTGGTTGACGCCGCCGCGGTCCACGCCCAGGACATCGTAAAAGAAGCCGTAGCCGGCGCGCAGCACGGTTCGCTTGTTTATCTGGTAGGCGAGCCCCACGCGCGGCGCGAGGTTGTTCCTGTCGCCCGACCACAGCCCCCTGGGCTGCCCGCCGACTCCGGCAAACAGCAGCCCGCCCGGCGTGCGGAAGCCCGCCACGGGCACTTCCGAAATCGGCGAGCGGGCGTAGTTGGCGAGCGCCCGCTGGGTCACCGGACTGGGTGTGGAGAAATCGAAATCGCGGATGGTCCGGTTGTACCGTTCGCTGATCGGGTCCTCGTACTCATAGCGAAGCCCGAGGTTGATGGTCAGCTTCGGGGTGAGGCGCCAGTCGTCCTGAACGAAGAAGGAGAGGTAACCGGACTGCTCCGCCCGCGAGGCATTGTTGTTGATCGTCCCGCCGCTCGGTATGCCCAGGAGCATGGAAGCCAGCCCCTGTCCGATCGGCGCTACCGGGGAGTTGTCCAGCGGCCCGCGTGTGTAGGTTGCGGCAAAAACGAGCTGCGGCGCAACCTGGCCGAAAGTGTAGCCGGTCTCGCGCATCAACCGGTACTCGGTCCCGAGCCTGGTGGAATGCCCGCCGGCGATCCGCGTGAGGGTGGCGACCGCGGTATGGTAATTCGTCGCCGCGGTGTTGCCGCCGTTGATGCCCAGGGCGGTGTAGGCGTTGGAGTCGATCTGCACGTTCGGGAACGCGATGCCTTCCGGGTTCACCTTGGTATTGATCTCGGCGACCAGGCTCCGCGGCAGCCCGAGCGACAGCAGGTCGAAGCCCTGGCTCCCGCGCCGTGTAAGGTCGCTCTGGTAGCTCACCCCGTAGCGCACGTTCAGCAGCAGGCCGGGATTGAACACGTGCACGTCGTCCAGCACAACGCCCAAGCCGGTGTGGTCCAGCAGGTCGATGTTGGTGATGCCCGGCAGCGTGTCGGTGGAGTTGTCGTGCTGGCTCTTGTTCCATCTTGCGAAGAAGCGGTTGTTCGCGCTGAAATTGTGGTCCACGCGGCTGGTGGCGGTGTAGTTCTCGCGGTAGATACTTCGTGTGCGGAAGAAGTTGTTGCGGAAATCGGCGGTGCCGGCCTGGTTAGCCCCCGGATAGTAGCTCAGGATCCTGGTCGCAATCGGGTTGATCCGGCTGGCGGGCACCACGTTGTTGGCCAGCGGTTGCCGCTGGAAGCGGCCGTTCGGGGCGGCAACGGTAGTCCCCGGGTCGAAAATCTGGTAACGCGATCCCAGCCGCAGCAGCGCGCTGAAATCCCCGCGCAACTGCTCCGGCGTCGGCACGGTCCCGGTGAACGCCAGGTTGCGGCTGATGTTGAGGTTTTCGAACCCGAACGTCCAGAACGACCGGTTGCGCCCGTCGTAGATCTTGGGCACCCGGACCGGCGCCGTCACGGTCACGCCGCCGCGTTGGTGGAGCCAGCTCGGAATCTGCGCGCTCCTTTCTTCCGGCGTCAGCCGCGTGGCCGGATCGGCGAGGAAGCGGTTGGTGAACCACGGCACCCCGCGCCAGCGCGAGTCGTTGTGGTAGACCGACCCGTGCAGGGTGTTGGTTCCCGATCGCATGCTCACATTGGTGAGCGCTCCGGCGGCGTGGCCGATGCCGGCGTCGTAGGTGACCGTGTGGATCTTGAATTCCTGGACCAGGTCCTGCGGTGGCGAGAAGACGGCGTTGCGGTTGGTCATGTTCGGCGCGCCGTCCACGGTGACCTCGCTCGATCCGCCGCGTGTGCCGTTGACGATGATGCCCGTGGCCGCTCCGGCGTCCATCGGGTTGCCCGCCGAGCGGCCGCCGCTGGCGATGACCCCGGGTGTCAGCCGCGCCAGGTAGAATGGGTTGCCGCCGACCACCGGCAGCTCCGCCACACGCCGCTCATCCATCACCAGGCCGATCGACGCGGTGGACGATTCCAGCAGGGGCGTCTCGCCGGTTACCGTCACCGACTCGGCCACGTCGCCCAACTGGAGCGTGAAATCCAGCGTCAGCCGGTCGCTCACCCGCAGCTCGATGCCCTCGCGAACCGCCCGTTTGAACCCCGCCAGCTCGACCGTCACCCGGTAGACTCCCGGCAGCAGGTAGGGAATCTCGTAGTTGCCGTTGTCATTGCTGATCGAAGACGCGGTGGTATTGGTGGCGGTGTTGGTCGCTCGCACCGCGGCGCCGGTAATCACGGCGCCGGTCGGATCGGTGGCGCGTCCGATCAGGGTCGCGCGCGATTCCTGCGCCGTGCTGACACAGGCCGCGACGCAAAACAGCGCCAGAGAACGAACCAGTCTGTTCATAGGACCCCCGTGGCTCTGAGTATATCGCGTGTTACCGAGCCGCGACCGCAGGGAGCGGTTCTTCCCGGCGTCTACTCGTCCGCCTTGCGCAGGTGCCGGCCGAAAAACTCCAGCGTCTTGGACCACGCGTCGCAAGAGGCGGTCCTGTTGTAGGCGGCGCCGGTGTCGTTGTGGAAGGCGTGGCCAACGCCCTCGTAGATGTGCATGGCGTAGGTCTTGCGCTGCTCTGTCAGGGCGGTGAGTAAAGCGGGCAGGCGCCCGTTGATGCCGCGGTCGAGCTCGGCGAAGATGCCGAGCAGCGGCGCGCGGAGGCGCTGGAGCTGGTCGGCCGCCGGCGGCGTGCCGTAGTAGACCACTGCCGCGGCGATGTCCTCGCTGTTGACCGCCAGCGTGAAGGAGTTCCCTCCGCCCATGCAGAAGCCGACGCAGCCGAGCCGGTTGGCGCGCACGAAGCTCTGCTGCTTCAGGTACTCGAGGCTGGATTTCATGTCCTCGAGCTGCTGCGCCGCCGTGACGTTGCGCAGCGCGGCGCTGGCGGCCGCCGGGTCGCTGTACTGGGCGGTGCCGCCCAGGCGCGAGAGCAGATCGATGCCGAGGGCGACGTAGCCGGCGCGCGCCACCCGCCGCGTGACATCCAGGATGTGGCTGTTCAGACCACGGTTCTCGTGCAGCACCAGCACGGCCGGCTGCGGATCCTCGCTGCGGCGGATGGCCTGGTAGGCGATGAGCCTGCCGCCCTCGCCGGGAAACTCGACTATCTGCATCTCCAGGTCCTGCGCGTCCTCCGGGACGCGGACATCCTCGGGACAGGAGGCCACTTCCTGGGCGGAGACATGGGACGGCAGCAGGGCTTCCAGGGCGAGCGTGGCGGCGGCCGCGCCGCCGGTCACTCCGGCCACGCGCTGGAACAGGTCGCGGCGGCTGAAGGCGCCGTCGACGTAAAGATGGACCAGCTCCTCGATTTCTTCACGGATTCTCTTTTTCATTCCGTCGACTCCTTTGGAAGCGTTGACTCAATCTTCGATAGTGATGGACGGCCCCTTGCGGCCGCCCAGTTGCTCGATCCGCGCCAGCGTCCGCCGCGCCAGATCGTGGAACATGGCCGCGGGCGGGTCGCTGCCGTTGCGCAGCGCCACCGGCGAGCCGGTATCGCCGCCGATGCGGACTTCCGGATCGAGAGGCAGCTCGCCGAGGAAGCACACGTCCATGGCCTCGGCCATGCGCCGGCCTCCGCCGGTGCCGAACACGTCGACGCGCTCGCCCGACCGCGGCGCCACCAGGTAGCTCATGTTCTCCACCAGCCCGATCACCTCGACCCGCACCTGGCGAAACATGTTCACCGCCTTGCGTGCGTCCTCCAGCGAAACGTCCGACGGGGTGGTGACGACGATGGCGCCCGCCAGCGGCGCCGTCTGGATCAACGTGAGCTGCACGTCGCCGGTGCCGGGCGGCAGATCGATGATCAGAAACTCCAGCTCGCCCCAGTCGACCCCGCGCAAAAACTGCTGGATCACGCCGTGCAGCATCGGCCCGCGCCAGATGAGAGGCTTGTCGGTCGGGCTGAGGAATCCCATCGACATCAGCTTCACGCCGTTGTGGTTGAGCGGCTGGATGCGGTCGCCGATGGCGACGGGCTGCTCGCGGATTCCCATCATCAGCGGCACGTTCGGGCCATAGACGTCGGCGTCCATCAGGCCCACGCGGTGCCCGAGCCGTGCCAGCGCGATGGCCAGGTTCACCGCGACCGTGGTCTTGCCGACCCCTCCCTTGCCCGAACCGATGGCGATCAGATGACCGATACCGGGCATGGGCAGCTTGGGCTGCTCAGTTCCGGGAGAGGGACCCATAGGGTTGATCTTAGCAGTCCGCTGCCAGGCTCAGTCGCGGCCGGCGGCCATGGCATCCCATTGCGCGACGCCGCGCTGCACGATGCGGGCGATGTCGGCTTCGAGCACGTAACCCGCCTGCGCAAGCTGGCGCGCGGCCGCTTCAAACTTCTCCAGGTACCCCGCGCGGCCGCGGTAGCGCTCCTCCATCGACGGCCTGGGGTCGCGGTTTTTTTCCCGCTCCGCTTTCGTCCTGGCGAACAGAATGGTCGCGCCGACCATGCTGAAGATCTCCTCCGGCGCCCCGATGCGGGCCGCGCGCAGGTTCCAGCCGGTGTAGCTGGCCAACGGCGCCTGGACGACAGGCAGCCGGATGCCGGCCGTTTCGTTGCCGTCGGAATCCACCTGCGGAACCAGCGTGGGGAAGGGCTTGCCGACCCGTGGCGGTTCCTGGCTCACCACGCCGGCCGAGCGGAACTCGGGGCCGTAATCGACGCGATAGCCGCGCTGGATGCGCTTGGGCAGATCGACGCCGGCGAGCGTGGGAAAGTGAACCGCGCCCGGGGCCACCAGTTGGTCTTTGCCGATCAGCGGGTATTGCGAGGGCGGCGGCTCCTTGCCGTCGGTGATCCACTGGTTCATCGCCGCCAGCAGAGCGCGCATCGGCCAGCGGTAGTCGTTGGCGTTGGCCGCGTGGCGATAGTCGCCGCGTGCCGGCGGGAACGCGCCGGGCCCGTGCTGGGTGCCGGCGAACAGGTAGATGCGCGTATCGCGGGACGGCGCCAGGTCGCGCGCGCCGTCCAGGCTGGTGTGGATGAGCGAAGCCGAGCGGCCCCAGTACTCGTAGGAGCTGTTCGTGTAGAAGATCTTCGGCGCCACCTTGGCTTTCTGGGCGCGCGCCAGCAGGCCGTCGGAGAGACCGGTCTCCGGATCGCTCTGATCCAGGTCGCTGAACGGGAAAATGTCGGTGGGATAGAGGCAGTTCATGTGCGGATGACCGTCGCGCGAAGGCTGGGCGAAGCGGTGGTTGAAGCTGCCGCGCCCGCCGCCGGCCACGTGCGCCCAAACGCCGTCGAACACGCGGCGGTCCTTCTCGTCGGCGTTGAAGCCGTAGTAGAGGAAAGTGCGCAGGAAACGGCCGCTCTGGGAGGTGCCGAAGGCGATGGCGCGCTGGATGTGCTGCCGCTGGTCGCCGAGCAGCGTGATGCCGCCTTTCGGGGCGCCGTGCTTGAGGAACGAGATGAGGTCGCGCACAGCGGTCGGACCGAGGCCGACCAGCGCCGGGTCCATGCTGCGATAGACAAGCTCGTACACCTTGCCCGGCTCGAAACCGGCGGCCAGGTAGACGAAACCGGGATCGGGAACCGGCTTGCCGTCCTCCACGCGCGCGAACTGCCAATCGCCGCGCGGCACCGGCTTGCGCGCGCTGTCGCAGTGATCGCGCACGGTGAGATGTGCGCCGGCGTCCTTGGGATCGGCCACCGGATAGGGGACATGGTTGCGGTCGGCCAGCGAGTGGCTGAGGATCTTCGAGTCGGGCACGAACTCGGCGCGCACCACGCCGGTGATGGGCTTGCCGCCGCGCGTGGCCACCGGCGTGTACAGGCGCATCAGGCCGGGCTGTCGGGGCACGTCGAACTGCCAGCCGAGCCAGACCAGCGTGAAGCCGCGCTCGAGCAGGAAGCGGTCGCCGAACTCGGAAGCCGCCTGCGGGTCGAGCGACGAGGTGGCCATGTTGAACATGCCGAGCATTCCCTTGCGCCCGCGATTGGAGACTTCAAACAGCGCGGTGCCGTTGCCGCGCGCCGGATCGCGAGGCTTGAGCACGTACAGGTCGGCGGAGAACTCCACCAGCCCGTCGGCGTTGCGCGGCGCCAGGTCGATGTCGGCGATGATGCGGTTGGCGGCGAGCTTCGGGTCGACGGCGAAGCTCACCCTGGCAAGGATGCGCTCGTAGGGCCCGGCGCTCGCGAGCGCGGCGCCCTGGAGAATATCGGTTCGGTCGATGACATGGATGCTGACCACCGAAGCGGCGGCGGTGGCGCAGGTCCACAAGGCGAGCGGTAAGGCGCGCAACGTCATGGAGATCATTACAAGCGTTTCTTCAGGCCAGTGTCAAATTGGCCCGGGCGCGAAGTGTGAGTCCGGCCAGCTCGCCGCGTGCGAGCTTGGGGAAGGCGGCGGCGGCGATCATGGCCGCGTTGTCGGTGGAGAGCGCCGGGGCTGGAAAGCGGGCCTGGTAGGGCCACCTTCGCCGCGAGGCCGCCTCGCGCAGCGCGGAATTGCAGGCCACCCCTCCTGTGATGATCACCGTGCGCGCGCCGATCCGCTCGCCGGCCGCTTCCACGCGGCGGAGCAATTCCTCGATCACCGTCCACTGGAAGGAGGCCAATAGATCCAGGGTGGACTGCGGCGTGACACTCCGCCACTGGTCGACGCCCGGCCGCGGGCAGCTCGCCAACAGCTCCCGCCGTCGGCGGATCTCCTCGGCCATGTCGCGTTGCTCCACCCATCGCAGCACCGCTGTCTTCAGGCCGCTGAAGCTGAAGTCGAGCGGGTTTCCCTTCATGCGTGCTAGGGAAAACGCAACCGCGCGCGGATCGCCGTGCGGCGCCAGCAGGTCGATCACCGGGCCGCCGGGATAGCCGAACCCGAGCAGCTTCGCCACTTTGTCGAAGGCCTCGCCGGCGGCGTCGTCGCGCGTGCGGCCGAGCAAGCGGTAGTCGAACTCCGGAGTCACGGCGAACAGGTGGGTGTGGCCGCCGCTGGCAACCAGGGCGAGCGCGGGGAATTCCAGGTCGGCTCCCTCCGCGCGGACTTCCATCACCACCGCGTGGATGTGACCTTCCAGGTGGTTCACCGCCACCAGCGGCAGGCCCTCGGCCAGGCACAGCGCTTTGGCGTACGTGATGCCGACCAACAGGGAACCGATCAGTCCAGGGCCTTCCGTCACCGCGATCGCGGCCAGTTGGCCCCAGCTTGAGCCGGATTGCTCGAGCGCCCGCCGCACCACCGGGACGATCGCGCGGAGGTGCTCGCGCGAGGCCAGCTCGGGCACCACGCCGCCATAGGGTCCGTGCGTCGCCCACTGCGAGGCGACCACCGAGGCGAGAATCCGCTCGGCGTCCTCCACTACGGCCGCCGCCGTTTCGTCGCAAGAGGTTTCAATGCCGAGAATCCGCGCCAAGCTGCTATTCTACTTCCCGTGGGACCGGCCTCCCGGCCGCATAAGCGTTAACTTACGCCGGTTGTGTGGTGCTTTCGTGGCGCGGGCACTCTTGCCTGCAGCCTCGACACTCGTGTCGAGGGGGGGGTGGCGTCGAGACGAGTCTCGACGCTGCACACTGAGAGTCTGCGCCACGATTTCCCGCGCGCGAACGCTAAGTTAGCGCCTATGGGCCTCCCGGCCGGTCGTCGTGCCTGCCATGGACCTCACCGAGTTCGATTACCATCTGCCCCCCGAACGGATCGCCCAGGAGCCGCTCGCGGACCGCTCTGCCTCGCGCATGCTGGTGGTCTACCGCGAGAAGGGCTGCTGGGAAGACCGCATGTTTCGCGACTTCCCCGATTTTCTGAAGCCCGACGACTGCGTCGTATTGAATGACACCCGCGTGATCCCGGCCCGGCTGTTCGGCCGTCGGGAAGGAATGCGCGGCCGCGTGGAGGTGCTGCTGATCGAGCCCGTCTCGGGCCGGCTGAACACCTGGCGCGCGCTGGTGCGTCCCGGCCGCAAGATGCGCACCGGCGAGCGCGTTCATTTCGAAGGCGGGCTGGAGGCCGTCATCACAGGCCGCGGCGACTTCGGCGAGCGCACCCTGCGATTTGAATGCCAGGGAGATTTTCTCGCGATTCTGGATCAAATCGGCCACGTTCCCCTGCCGCCGTACATCCGGCGCGCGGATGCAGCCGCGGATCGCGAACGCTACCAGACCGTGTACGCGCGCAGGCCCGGATCGGCGGCCGCGCCCACGGCGGGCCTGCATTTCACGCCGGAAATTCTGGCACGATGCCCCCAGGTCGCTTACATCACTCTCCACGTCGGGCTGGGTACGTTCCAGCCGCTTCACACGGAGGTGGTCGAGCAGGCGCGCCTCCATCCGGAGTTCTACACGATGGCGGAAGCGGAGGCGAGGAAACTGCGCGCCGCGCACCGGCTGGTGGCGGTGGGGACTACGGTGGTGCGGACGCTCGAAACCGCCATGCTCCGGGGAGAATTCCAGGCCACCGGCGGCGAGACAGACCTGTTTATTTATCCAGGATTCCAGTTTCGCGCGACGCAAGCGATGCTGACCAACTTCCACCTGCCGCGATCGTATTTGTTTACCGCGTGAGATCTCCGCGTAGCCGTTGCCGGGCATCACGCACCAGTGGATAGACGTAGATATCTTTGACCACTTGACCGTGAGCTTTGTGCTTCCGGTCCATACGCCCGCGC